>Ga0102593_1000102_pt1 | contig 228176 bp, 246 predicted proteins | sample AraplaCol_mMS_r2_2_FD_76862 | JGI IMG/M metagenome (GOLD analysis project Ga0102593, IMG submission 76862) | Arabidopsis root microbial communities from North Carolina, USA - plate scrape MF_Col_mMS_r2 (SPADES assembly) (version 2) | ecosystem: Host-associated > Plants > Roots > Endosphere...
AGAAAAAAGAAAGGAGGGGGGGGGGAGAAAGAATGGCCGGTCGGGGTGGGGGGGGGGGGCGGGGGGCGGAGAAAGCACTCTCGGATAGGCGCGACAACTGGCCGACGCGTAGGATGTTGCCAACCCTCAAGGTCGACCAAGGGAGAAAGGGAGGAAAGAAATCGAGAGGAAGAATCGGAAGAATCGGGATTTAGTCAGGAAAGAAAATAAAAAGAGGATGGCATCCACCAAATCGAAGGGAAGAAAGGGAGGGAAAATAAAAAAGAAGAAGAGGACGAGGAGGGGAAGAAGGGAGGGCGGTGATTGGCTTTGGGCATCCACACACTCTCTCTTCTAGTACTCTTCTACTATCAGCATTGCATCCTCAATATTATATTGACTATTCCACTCGGTACAGATATCTATATAGTGCTAATAATGTATGTCTATGATTTGACTGAGGAAGACTGCTGACTGACGGCAGACATTCCGATGCCTCCTTGCTCATGACGTGGATTCATCTACTATCAACATGGGCCACAGCTACAGAATGGATTCGAGTCTGGGTCCTACCTTTGCTAGATCCGATTAGTACTTTTGTACTGATTGAAGGAGTGGGAAGTGTCTACAATAGCTGCTGCACTGCACCTCGTTTAACCCTCCAAAGGTAGCTTTGCAGCGTGCAGTCATCTGCGGCACCTGGCCTGCAGGATGCTAATACATATTCTCTTGCCAACACTTCGAAGAAGCAGATTCATGAAGACTTCAGTTGAAGAAACAGATGAAATTGTCTGTTTCAGACTGGAAACATACTTGCTACTCTCCTAATACACTCCTGCTTCAATCTATCATGAACTAGCGGTGGACCCGATCCCTTCATGCCATGCAGCCCATTGGGATGTCATTCCGCGGCACTAGTGACTAGGACAAGTATCACACCCCCCAGTCCAGCGCCACCATCTGCTTCACGAGACTTCGTTTGTCTAAAAAGAGTTATCTTCGAGGGCGAGAGCAGACCTTGAGACCCTAGTAACCCATGGGCCTTGCACATTACCACGAGTCTTTCCCAGAGGTTTGACCTTGGGAACCGATCGGAGATGAGTTTCTAATTACAGCATGACTATATTACTACATGCTGTACTGCTGCTCTCTGTGTGAAAAACCCTCGTTGCACCCATTCGGTCTTTGTGCCACGCAGACCTTCTTTGTCCCACGGTCCCTTACTGGCCATCATGATTCATCTTCATTCGGGGTGGGGGGAGGGGAGAGTAATGGGCTGCAAGGAAACAATCTCCGGAATGTTCGGCAGAGAAGAGGGGGACAAGAAAGAACAGAATGAGCAAAAACCCAAAGCCAAAGCCCAAAAAGCCAAAACTTGAAAATGTCCACCTCTTCAAATTACCAAAATTCGCGGCATTTCACGGTGGACCGTGGACGATCTTCAAGTCTCCACCGATTCTTCAGCTTTGCGGGGTAGTCACCTGATAATTATCCATTTATACAATTGAATACATTTCCAGTGCAATGCAGGATTGAGTTGGAGATTACAGATTATGAAGTGAATACTCAAAGCTCAGGATCAAGATCAAGATAACTATGGATAGTTCGAGGGCTGACAATCATAATACCCATGACCATACTATGTATATCATCCAGCAGGCTTGATTGGAGATACTCCCCGAGTAAACTTTATGTTTCTCCTTCTCCCCACCTTCCTTCGCCCAAATCAATCCTAACACCGGTCATCCTGCATGGATCTGCCTCTGATCCGTGGGGAAGCGTGATGGGATTCGCGGGCTCCCAGTCTTTGAGGCGGGCAAGGAGTTGCATTAGTGCTGTGGACCATGGGCATAGGAGAGGAGGGGACGAGTCAATTCAATCGTATCTGCAACCACCTACATACTATGTAGAACGTACATAGCATTCTCTTGATATTATCAAGTTAATATCACTCACTTTATTTAGATTTTACTTTTTTCTAGCTGTTTCAAGTCGAGTTTATTCGAGACTGGCAATGCGTGAGGTCATGTGACCGACTATGATCATGGCGAACGAGTTCAAGTGGTGAGTTAGTGGAGGATGTAATGAATAGTTTCCAGTATTAATAAGATATCCAACATGAATATAGAGCCCATCAGTAGTAGTAACAACTTGTTTCTGTTTTCCACGAGTCGTTGAATATATCCAATCCACGGCTGCCTTGTATGCCTGAATATTAAGGTGTCAATTTTCTCATCATTCCTGCTTTGTAATGTCCAAAGAAGCATCCTCCAACCAGCTCATTCCAAGACTCACGTTGAAAGATAACAAAGCTGTAATCTATCACAATCATCTCTCTGTATGTCTTCCACGGCACCTGTAGATGATCCCAGCACTCGACGGAAAAGGCCCGGGAGAAAGTATACCTCACGCGCCTGCGAAGAATGTCGTCGACGAAGAGCAAAAGTATGTAATATCTGCCCTTTACCATCCCCAGCCCACGCCAATATACACAACACCACACCAACGCAGTGTATATGATAGGTTCTCATCTAATTTTTCCCCAGTGTGATGGGGAGAAACCCTCTTGTTCTCGATGTCTGGATCGCGGAATCAGATGTCAGTATTCGACTGCGGAAGATGGCAGACAGCCTGCGCCAAAGGCGTATGTGGTGATGTTACGGAATCGGATTGAATTACTAGAACGTGTATTGCACTCTCATGGTATTGATCCTGATGCATCTGTAGCTCAGTTGATGGCTGAAGATGGTATTTCAAATCAATCAGCGGAGTCGGAGTGGGCTTCTGCCGGGTCGAATTGTAACATTGAGGATCTTTGTGGTACATTGGATGGGGCTTTGACGTTGGATGAATCCTTGAATTTCGATCAAGATGGGGAGGTGAGATATTTTGGACCTACCAGTGGAAGACTTCTATTCCGTTCAGCGAATGGTGAGTTGAGTTTTTTTTTTTGCTTCTTTCTACTTCTATCCAAAGTTGAGTTGGTCTGATATGCATAGACTCGCCGGGTGACGAGGTATACTCAACGGAAGCATCGTGTACAGCCTGTTCGGGAAATACCCCAGAATGTTGTCCAGATCTGGTTCCCACGAACTGTCAATTTCCACTGATGGGGACTGGCAATATTCACGCCACAGAACCTGATGACTCTTGGTTATCAGATGAACTTCAGGCTCACTTGATCGACTTGTATTTTGAGTGGGAGAATCCGTGGTTTCAAGTTGTCAACGAGACACTCTTCCGAGAAAGCATGGGATCTTGTGGACGATACTTCACCCCGTTACTGTTGAACTGTATCCTTGCGATGGGTTCAAGATATTGTGATCGATTCGAAGTACGCACAGATCCGAATGATGCAAATACGGCCGGAAGAATGTTTATGTGTAAAGCTGAGAAATTGATACAACATGATTTGAGATGGCCAAAGATCACGACCATCCAATCTTTGGCTATCATGGGAATGTTCTATATAGTATGTCTCTGCGTTGATACAAATCCCAGGAAGACTACCACTGATTCGATACACTAGGCAACCGGTTCTGATGCAGCTGGCTGGCTTCATCAAGGAATGGCGAATCGCCTTGCCCTCGACATGGGCTTGAATATGGACCCAGCTGTTCTTGCAGGGGCTGTGTCACTCCCGCCTATCGAGATCGAACTGAGAAGACAGATCTACTGGGCCTTGTATTGTCACGACAAGCTTTCGGCGAGTTACGCCGGCAGAGTGTGCACTCTACTGGTAAGATTGCAAGGTCTTTTTTCTATGAATTTTGGTTCCTTTTTTCTAACAGTCGAGAATAGGATTCCCAAGGCGTCGTAAATAAGCCCTATCTACAATGCGCAACCAGCAATGTCTTGCCTTCAGCAAAAGGTCATGGTCAACTTCGAGCCTACTCACAAAGAGATGTCGTCAAATTACACCAAGCCATGATTGACTTATGTCGGATCCTTGAGAAGATCCTTCACTCTCTGTATGTGCCGCATTCAATCACTTTCAAGTTTATTATCAATCAACTAACCCTCCCCAGTTGGTCTCCCAGACCTCTCCTCCATGCCCATCAGCGATCCGCCTTCTTCGACTCATGCATTCTCGAGTTAAAAACATGGTACTACGATCTCCCATCCGAACTCAAAATCGATCGATCCTCAGGCCCATCCCGATTCCCACACGCCTATACCATGTTCATGGTATACCACACAACCATCATACTCCTCTGCGGTCCATTCTTCAACAAACCCTTCACAACAACCAAATCTGAAAACCCAACGACAAACCAACACTCCCCGCAAGACGAAAAACAACAAGACCACTCCCGATCCGAAAAAGCAATGGCAAGCTGCAGTTCCTCCATCCGCTCAATGTGCCTCATCATCCAAAAATACAGACAAACATTCGGAAGTTTCAAAATGAGTCCTATAACAGCAACATACTGCACTCTATCCGCCGCACTAATCATAATCGAAAACTGCTGCACGGTGGAAAATAAATCCGTCAAACCTGTTTCTAACGAGGACGGTTCTCGAAATCCCTCGCCCCATGTAGCGGTCGGTTTATGTCTACAGGTTCTACAAGAGTTATCTACATCTTGGAACATCGCTAAGCGAATTGGTCGGAATTTGGAAAAAGTTTACACCACTCGCTTTGGATCAGATCATGTTCCTTCTCCACCACAGGGATATGATATCGCAGCTTACGAATCTGTACCAGACCTCGTCGATACAACTGCCAACTGGGAAACGAATGTTCCTCCATTACGGAGTTTTGATTCATTTTTCGATGCGAAGAGTACAGTTCAACTTGAGAATAGTCCCCATTTACTACATTCTGATGGTCCGCATCACAATATCCCTCATGGGACTGAGCCAACGGCTTTCGATCCAGGGAATACGCAGGGATTTGCGAATATTAGTTCCGATGAGCTTTTTGCGAATAACCTTGGCTTTGCGTTCTCGCCTGATTGTTTGCCAAGTGATTATAATATGTTCGATACGTTGAACCAAATGTATTTAGAAGAGACTTGGTGATTTGTTGATGGATGAGACCATTTATACTATATCAGTACATGATAGAAGAAAAAGAAAACACATTCCCGCCCCAATGTCTAAATCCATATTTTATAACTCCTATAGCAATTTTTCCTCGCTCGATCTGTAGTAGTAACTTATAATATCTGACCTCTTGTCCCTATCAGGAGTTCTTGATGATGTCGTCCGCGATTTTCTCTGCAAGCATGTCTGGGAAAGTCAGTATTATCGAGAAAAGAACCTCAAAAAGGGGTACACACAAACAGTTGACTGAGGGTGGCCTGGCGGCAAGAAAGGGAAAGCACTGGCATCGACCACGCGCAAGTTGGTGACCCCGAAAACTCGTGCCCGATTATCAATAACAGCGGTAGGGTCATCTCTGGTTCCCATCTTGCAGGTACAAGAGGCGTGGAATATGGTCATCAATGTCCTTCTGATAATTCCGAGTAGCTCTGCATCGCTTTGGTGTTTTAATCCAGGGAAGTATTCTTGTCCGACAAGCACGTCCTTCATGGATGGGTGTTGAAAGATATCCCGGATACGCCTGTAGGCAGATATTGCAAGTTTCTGGTCTTCCTCCGTGGCTAGCCAGTTTGGGTTGATTATTGGAAGATGGCTCATCTCTGCTGACCGAATAGTCACATTTCCTCTAGACGTTGGAGCAACGAGAACCCCGATGATGGTGCCGTACTGGTTGGGCCATTCAGGCTGTTGCGCGTAAGGATCGGAGAAGTTTCCGACATAGGCAGATGCGGCAAGGTACTAGCATTTCATTAATGAGGGATTTGTATTGCAATCAAAAATTACTTACCTTAACCTCGGGCCAGTCATCTGGAAACCACGCGAGAGCTTGTTTAGCCTCGTTAGAAAAAGACGGCCGCCATGGGAAGGGGATATTTTCAAAGGCTAGATAATCCGCTGATGGGTTCGTCAGCATGCCGGTGTGGAACCAAGTATAGCTGGCGAGCTGCGCTGCAAACCAGAAAGAGCTTTGTGCAAGCATCGTGAAAGTGTTGACGTTGACCTGGTAAGAAGGACCGAAGAATACATGATCCCACATATTTTGACCAACACCGGGCAAATCTTCAACAATCGGAATGTTGTGCTCTTGGAGGGTACTTGAAGGGCCAATACCAGAGACCATCAACAGTTGCGGAGACTGGAAAGCACCCGCTGAAATGATGACCTCTCGCTTTGCTCTGATGTTGAAATCCCACCAGCGACTCGCCTGCACCCCAATGGCCCGTTTCTCCCTATCAAGCAAGATCTTTTTGACCAATGTATTTTGATAGATAGTCATCTTTTCCACATGGTTATCATACAGCAGAAAAGCAGCCTCCGAGCTACTTCTGGTTTCATCAAATGGCCGAATTGTCATGGTACAAAATTGGTGGCCCATGAGGGTGCCGCTGTTGAAGTCTTGCGCTTCAGGAATTCCCATTGCCGTGAGTGCTTTGCTGACCCATCTGGAGAATGGCAACGCATATCGCGGAAAAGACACATGCAATGGCGAACCCAGCACAGAAAAAGCAGACTTGTTGTATGGAGTGTTGATATTTCCGGATTGAGGGTCTGGGGGCGTAAATCTTGGTGTCCTCTGATAAAACGGCAAAACATTGTCAAACCTGTAGCTGGAATCGTTGATCACCTCAGCCCATTTGTCCATGGCACCTCGAGACGGACTGTGGTCATGGTTAGCTGGGGTTTGTCTAGAGTTTGTTATTCTCTAACCGATGATAGATCATATAATTCACAGCCGAGCTGGGGCGAATTAATTAGGAGAATTCATCACAGCGGACTCAAGAACGAGACATACGATCCACCGACACACTTTCCCCGAGCATAGTGAATGTCTCGACCATGTGCTCCTGGTACTTCTTTAGCAATAAATTTCCAATCGATGTTGGTTGCAGTTTTGACATCGGCACCGATGCCAATAGAGGCAGACCCAGGTACACGGGAAGTTGGATGGGTGATCTCATAGTAGTCTCCTGCTTCAACGACTGCAACGGTGAAACCTTTCTGTGCTAGGCGAGAGCCAATAGTGATCCCTGCAGTTCCACCTCCAACCACGATGTAGTCAAAAGTCGGATCCCAGGTAGGCCATGTTCGGAATGAGCTTCGGTAGCGGGATTCATCAGGGCATTGAGTGAGGCCAATAAACCCGACAAACACCAGACAGGCTGTCAATCGAATTAGTGACAACAAAGCCATTCAAATAAAAGAAAGACTGATTTTGAAAGGTTTAAAAGGAAGTGCAAATGACTTGTGATGGCTAGTGAGAGGAGAAGAATGTACGTAGATTCTGGTCACGAGACGATGGTGGATGTGGCAGGTGCAGGTGGTCTGCACCTTCCTAAAATGCAGGCGATATAAATGATGAGTAATACTGCAAGTATATTCCTATACAATAGTATGACTCCCAGAGATGGAAATTATATAATTGAAGAAAGTGTATATTAATCCTTGAGAATAGCCTTTGGATAAGTCAAGGAACTACTATGTAAATTGGGAGGATCCACATTCAAGCTAAGAAGATCTCGCATGAAGACTAGCAGGGATCATCTGCAAGCGAGATGCATATGGGAGTTCAATGGTCTTATGAGGCTGACTGGGTATAGAGTGGATTTCTCTAAATGGACAACCTTGTCATGTTCAAAGAAGAGAACAATCAATTGCCAGACAGAACAGGACAGTAAAAGATACCAGATAGGGCCAACCTGAGGTATAATAAACCATATATAGAAACGATATGCTTATCAAGGTTTACTCAGTAGGAGTTTCACAGGTATGGTAAATCCTCTTATCGTCATGAAATAAGTATATTTGATCTCGATATCAAACTAACATTCGATCCCTGGAGGAAACAATTTCTATAGCTCCATATTCAGCAAATGCCTTGCACGAGTAGCGACTTCTTAACTTGGGTTAGTTACCAGTCTATCTGACTTGCATCCAGCACACCAATTGAAGAATCCTACGATATTCGAACTGTATTGTTTATTGAAAACATTAGAAACATTATAGATACAAACTACACCTGCCGAGGGGCTCGAATAAAGCGGGGTTAACATGCCCCTCACTCGTAAAAACAAATTAATGAAAAGTATCAATAATCATTTACAGCACCATCTTTGACCAACTATCCAACGATTTCATCCCCAATTGGGAAGAGTATTATTTGTCTGACCACATACCAAGTCTTTCTATTGAAATTCGATGCACCAGACTTCAAATGGCACAGTCTTCAACCGGGCCAGTCAGTATCCTCATCTTCGCCAAGCGAAAGGAGGATCTGACTAAAGAACAATTTGATGAATACTGGCGTGGTCCACACGCAGAGAAATTCATGTCATTCAATATAGTCAAGAAACACTGCGTCAGATACGAACAGGTATGAGTTTCCTCCTATTATGAAATGGCGGGCTAGTGTTTATTAAATGTCATCCAAGTACCATGACAATCCAACCACGAGAGCCGATGCAGAGAGCGCAGTTGGCCTTCCACAATCGGGATGGGATGGAGTGGCTTTTTTGACTTTCGACTCTGTTGAAGGGGCGAAAGCAGTCTTTAGTGATCCTGACTTTCAGGCTTTCGCAGCGAGCGATGAGCCTCGTTTCTGTGCAGGCCCGGGTACTTCGCAGAGAATTATGCTTGTTGGTAACCCTGAGGTTATTCATACGAGGGGTAATTGAGATACAATTGAAATTTGATCAGCATGTAATAGTCTCAATGGAATTATCATATATCCGGGTCTGCTGGTGAAAATATGACTAGTAATAACTAGTTTGAATAAAGTAAATAAATTGATGTATTCCTATTTAAAAATATTAATATCTATCTGCTGTGGATATAGCCATAAATAGTTTAAGGTCGATCGAAAAAATCTATTTTGTTAGGGTTACAGTGCGGAAAATGGGCGCGAGCAGACTTTGAACCAAATTCAAGGGTATTATTATTAATCATCTTCAATGTCCATTCATTTCGACCTTTTTCCTCCATAAAGCGGCGTATTTCCATTGTAAGAGAGGACCAATCAACGCAATGGCCTGTACAGCCACGCAAATGGTAAATGTCAGTCCAACTCCAACGGCATTGATCAATGGCATGATGAAACTCGTCCCACCAGCAGCAAAAAGACATCGTGCCAGGTTAAGACTCGCACTGGCCCCAGCACTTTTGTCGTGATAAATATCAACCAGATAGGTCGTGATGACTGACTGCATTGAGACGGCAGTCCATCCAGTGATAAATGTAGAGACAATCGGGACTGCAATGTGAACGCGATGGGGGTACTGTATTGTCCAACCAAACAAAAGAAGTGAAAGGCATTGGAGTATGGAGAACACGGGTACTAGCCGAAGACGAGCTTTTTCGAGAGGGAATCCTTTCTGATCAGGTTTGACGCGAGATGCCGCGTCGTCGCTTTCAATATCAGTAGAAAGTCTTGCTTCGAAATCTGCTTTGACTCGACCATAATCGATATTCAGTATTTTCCCGGTAATCAGTGTTCCAATTATTGATCCGACACCATTTGCAATGAAAGTGAGGCCAATTTGGATCTCTGAGAGACCGTATCGATCTTTGAATAATGACGACATTGCTGTGATACTCATTTGCCATACAGCATAGTATATAGCGAGAAACAAAATGATGGGAGCAGCATGTTTGCTGATCAGAATTCGAAAGGGTCCGAAAACGTCAATCCTTTTCGTTGCAGCAAGCGGGGGGGACGCAGCATTCTGGCCCTTTTCCACAGTTGACAGCTTTTGATAAATCGATAGCGGAAATCGGATTATCGGATTAGATGACAGTATGCTTCCATTCGCCACTACCGATCGAAGTGTTTCGGGAAGTAGGGAAATAAGAACGACGAGAAATATAGCAGCATATATCATCAGGAACCAAAAAACTGACCTCCATCCTAAGGAGCCAGCTAAAGCACCTCCAATGACAGGTCCCACGGCAACTGGAGCTAAGAGTCCGGCTTGGAAGATTCCCATAAACCCACCACGCTCTGCACGAGTGGTGATATCTCCAATGACACCGGATCCTATAGCGATGGTACTGGCACTTCCAGTGCTTTGTAGACAACGGAGTATGATCAAGGTGGCATAATTCTTAGTCTCTGCAAGACCGATACATGCGCCGATGAAAACAAGAAAGGTACAGACGTAGGCGAGTCTTCGACCCTTAACATCGGATACAGGACCCCAAAGACTGGGCGCAATCCCTTGGAAGACCAAATATGATGTCACTGTAAGGCTGACAAGTTCAAGCGATACATTCAGATCGGCTGCAATTGTTGGGAGTGCTGGAAAGTAAATATTCGATGCGAATCCCGAAACTGGAATAGAGATTAGCAAAGCGAAAGGATATACTACTAGTAGCACTAGTACTAGCTTCAATTCATCTTTGACTTGCAGGGGTAAACTCACAGGTAGCCGCCGTGGAAACCAAAGCCACTATGAGCCACTTTTGTCGTCTATCAAATATGCTGTAGGGCGGCTCCGGCAGAGCTGGAATAGATGATGTCGAGATTGGAGTATCGTTCAATGGTTGGTCTTTTGTCGCCTCGGTTGGCATTGTAATCGCAGCAAATAGCTTAAATATTGCTGATTCAGTTGGTAACAATGTTGGTGAGAAATCAAAGGTCTTAAATACCCCACGAAGATTAAGAAGCCTTGCGGAGTTGACGGAGCTCGTCGGAGTTGAGATCACTCAATTCCGTCAGGTCCGCCAGTTTAGAATTTAAATTGACAACGTCCTTGCCACTTGGACTAGTCATCTATTGCTTAATTTTATTTCTTTATTTTAATTTTCTATTTCTGTCGTTGAAAGTCGATTGAAATGGCATCCGAGACTCAGGATGCTTTAAACTTCGGGCAGCGATATGCCATCTTGAACTTAGATTGGATGACTATCCTTCTTAGTGCCATTGAAAGTGCACCCGAGAGTCAAGCACTGGTAAAAAAACTACACAGGATGGAATGGAGCCATTCATCAGAAAGAGCCTCGGCCTTTGACTGTTTTCACCACCCTTGCTTTTAGCCCTGGACAACCCGAAGTTGAACGGGAGAAGCCGTTTGCCAAATTTATCGCACAATTTGGAGAATTCAAGGCTGGAAATCCAGAAACCCAGATATACAGCCGCTTCGCTTTAGATGAGCAGGATGTTATTCTGACAAAGACCAGATGGTGCGCAACTACTGGGAATGCTCTGGAACAAATCTTGAAAGCCCAGAACATTGACACAGTTGTCATCGTGAGTCAAGCGAATGTCTATCTATTCTTCTAAACATACTAATCATCATCAGTCCGGCCTTTTTCTCTCTGGTGTGGTTATGAGTACGGTTTACCGTCTGTTCGATCTTGACTATAACATCTTCATCATCGAAGATAATGTGTTGGAACTACCCCCCGATCAAACCGCCGATTCGAAGAGGTTTTTTCTTCAAGGTCTTCTCCCGCAGATGAACTTCCATATGATCTCTCTTCAGGATGCTTTGAGAGCTCTGGCAAACATTCAATAGATTGATGCTGAATCTATCATTGGCATATGATGATCCATGATTGTTCGTCTTCGCTAGGTCGAAGTATCACATTCAATGTGATACTGAAAGTTTCAGTATAGACTCTCAGCCTCCATGAGTACAAGTCGTAACTGCATAGAGCATTGTTCCATATGAGTCAATATCTTCCAGCCAATGATCGACTCTGCTCCGTCTTCTCGCTATGTCGGACTCATTCATGTCTGCTGGTATTGGCCAAAGTTCATCAATTGCAAGACCAGGCTCCATCCATTCTGCAAGGTATATATTATACGCCTGTTCCCATTCAACTCGAGTCTTTGCTTCCCATATTTGCTTCGTCGCAGGGACCGGGAGACCTTGTAATTCAGTGCCTAGATAAGTAGGAATATTCTCCTGCGTGGAAACGACGCCATCGAAAAGATACATCATATATAATGTCCTTCGTTTTGCTTCTGCAATGATCCATTCCTCCCATCTAGGTCTCGCCCTAGTTTGATCGGCAGTACATACCAAACCCTCTTTACACGAGGCATGAGCGAGCTCTTGTAGAGTAATCATCGTTTGTCGAAAGGAATTGTTCCGGGTAACGTCCAGTTGAAAGAAAAGAACCATCGAGTAAATAAGGTAAGCCTGAAATGCGGCTAGTAGAAATATATCATCATAGGTCTCTCCAGATGTCGCGATGTTCTCCATTTCACGTTGGAAGATCATGATAGCAGCGTTCTCGCTTCCTGGTAGCGGATTTTGACACATTCGAACCAAGCTCAGACATGTTGTTAGTGGCGAAGGCGTTTGGTGTTTCATTTGAGCGGAGTGAATGAAAGGTAGGAGTTCACGTCCACGAATCGCTGAACCGGCATGCGCCTTCAACATTCGTGATATAAAGGCTATCACGTTTGGGGGATACCTCTTGATTCTTTGTTCGTCGTCGGGGATGAACGGATTCATCCAGCGAGAAGCGATCCCATCCACACTAATGGGACATGCCAGGTCAAGATCTGAGAAATCTAGAGCCTCAACTCTATCAAATCCGTTTTGCGGTAAATTTTTACTCCCAGACGGCATAACCGTGGGAGTAATCACCCTTCGGCCTGAGGCCATTGGAAAAGTAGCCGACGGATCGGGAGAGCCAGCGTTCATGATCATGTTACCCGTCAACGAGAAGTCTGAAAGCCGGGTACTTGAAGTCATGGTAGTCATCCCACTGCTATCCCCGAGACCCGTATCAATAGAGCCTGCTAGGGAGGTGGGACTGCAAGGGCCACCATCGTTGCTGGTAGGTGCCATGTGTTGCGGCATTTGCTCCGCTGCATTCGATTGAGGATATATACAGTTAATACCCCGTCTGCTGCAGCGGTTGCATCGTCCTACGCCTCGATCGCATCTGGCTTTGGCAGACGAACAATTTTGGCAAGCCTTTTGTCGGGTGGATGAGTACCGTGAGTTTCTCATTGTCCACTCTTTCTCTTTTCATACAATTTTGGAATCTGAACCAGCTTTCAAAGTATTAAATGTATCGAGTAGCCCGTTTCAAATAGGTCTTCTGGTTGTAGATGAATGATGAACAATTTTCAAGTTCCAACAATAAGAGAAGTTCCAGTGTTGCAGTGATGCGTGGCGGATGTCGTCGGAGTTGAGCGGAGTTGAGAAACCCGCTGGGGTTGACTGCTCGGTCTGAATTTTCAGGCATCAAAATCTAGTTACTTTAGAATATATATATGGCCAATGAGAATAGATATCATGGGTTCATTGCTTATCAATGTCGATTATCAGGATCAGATGCTACCTCCAGTAGTATTATCCGAGTATATACCATCTCATCTTGAATCAAGATTTATCAAAATTGCCAGCGCATTCCTCACACCTCAGGCGCAAAAGTAAACCACACAAAGACAGCACCCACAAAAGCCAATCCTCCTGAAATCTCGACTCCAATTATTTTCACCAAGCTAATAGGAAGTATATCAGTACTGGGTAATTGCGTCAATTGCTCCAAATAAGGCGACGCGAAGAAAGTAAACCAAGCTAAAACCCAAACTGCACCAACAATCTTCTTCCAAATTGGAACCTGAATTTCTCCATTGCTAGATATCGTTGGAGGCGAAATTTGATTCCAGAGATATTGTGCACCATCTTCAATCATGATTCCGAGAGAAAATGATACGAAGAAAGGGATCGCGCGGGAAATTTCCCACGGCATTTCTGATGCAACATCGAATATCCAGTGCATAACGCCTGACAAGAAGAATACGATAAATGTATTCGTGTATCGTTCAAGAATAGATGGTCTGGGAAGATGCAAAACATCTCGCGCGAGGAAATTGCCGATACTGGTAAATGGCATGCGTAATAATTGGTGCCAGAATTTTCTAAATAAGTCGTCAAATTAGCGTTCAAGAAAGAAAAGCATTTGCTCGCTGCGTCTCAAGTCATCAAACTTACCCCCAGTAATTGCGCAGGGTGTATGCATCTTTCATACGGCCAAAGACTGGTCGCCAATTTGAGGGTTCGTCGAGACCTAGGCCCACAAATATAATTGATGCGAATCTATAGGTGCAATCGATAAGAGCTCGGGTGACGAGGAGCCAGACTGCAATATTCATGAAAAGATATTCAATCCACTTTTCCAATGGGGCATTGTAGTCGAAATTTGTGAAATCAGGCTCTCTCTCCATCTGTCCACCGATAAATTGGAAGATGTCGACGATCAAGAATTGCCAAGCCATAATGACGACCTGCCTCAGCAGAAAATGGCCAACGGGGACATTAGCACCATAGCGACTATAGTACGCTGGTTGTCGAGGGACATTTTTCACTTCACGAGGTGTTCTAATACCACGAGTCATGGTCATAATCTCGAAAGTGTGATATAAATGACCCGATCTGAAAAATGTAGTCGGTATTTCCCGAGCAAGGTCGCGTTCATCTAGGGGGTTGATTATCAAAAAATCAAGTGCCATGAGTACCCCGATGACTAGATTCCCAAGAACATGGTCTAAAGCGAATTTGGTCAAGTCAAGAGTGTGCAGGAATCGACTTGCGTTCCACATCATGATCGGAATAGCAAAGAAGCGGTATGGCGAGCGCTTTGGCGTTGCGACCATCAGCACTCCAGGTATTGCATTCTGAACTACCATGCTACCAACAATGTTGACCATCTGCCAAGTAGTCGCCATCTTGAATGTATGCCTGTTTCCGGGTTTCAAGCTTGGTGGAAGAAGATGAGGAGGAAGAGATATACTATGTAAGTAGTACAGTAGGTACGATCTGGTTCAAAAATCTATTCTCACTTCGGCTTCCACCCCACCAAAATCCACGTGCCACCAAAACAATGGCCAAATCTACGCACAATTTACTTAGAATATACTTGTAAAAATTCCGACAAATATAATAAATTAAATTAAATCTGCTTCTATATCAACAGCAAAAACTTTTTAACAGTCATTCACTACGATAGAACCAAAATTGAATGGCTCATATATTCAACATTACGCACAAACTTACTCTATCCATACAAGATCATGCGCATCAGACCCTCCACCCGCAGAGTCAACCGCCAACACTGTTTAATCTTGGTCTCTAGTCTCTTGAGCATGTACAATTCTGCATAAAATACCGATCATTTTTTTTTTTTTTTTCTGTTAGTATAGTCTGTCCACCCGTGGAGGGTCCGCCCCCGGTGAGGGCGAGGGCGAGTTCTGTCTATATTTAAGATTCTATTGAATCGATTGATGAACGAGAAAAATCACAAAAAAAAAGAAAAAAAGAAAAAAAGAAAAAAAAGAGCTTAGAGCTAGTCAATTATACTAAGGCAAACCGTCATGTTTTTCACAATGCAAACCTTGAAGAGACTATCGTAGAACCGGCGATCTGGCCAGGTATGCATGGTCAACGCCATGCCAAATCAAATCAAACGCTAATGCCAATCTGAATACACAACACCTAATAAATATGAATGAATAATGGGTGGATAGCTAATGAGAAGATAAAAGACAGCTCTGGAGGTGTACACATCAGGTCTAGAATCAAAAGTTGTGGAAATCCGGAAGGGGTGCGGACGAGGGTTGCAAGGTAACAGGGGAGTCAACGACAGCCAAGGATGATAAGGACATAACAAAGAGCCAAAAGAAATAGAGAACGAAAGTACCGGTAATGCTGCATTCAATGAACCAACTCAATGGCGATGACCGCATTTTCAATGTTAGGAAAGTAGACAGAACCACAAGATCAAGGGTTCCAATCCCGTCTCTACTGACCAAATCTTTCGATCTGGAGAACTTAGCAGAGCCATGGGTGGCTTTCTAACACTGACTGTAAGCGATTTTGATCGATTTCGAAAATTAAAACTCGACCATTTTCGCATCCAATGGCCACTTGATCGCCTTGGACAACAGAACACTCGGAGGTGAAATCTGATGGAAGCCGAAAGAAGGGCACCTCTCCATGACATATCCACTGATTTATAATGGAAGTTTCTTTCAATGGTTCCACGGTAATGTTTCTTTCACTTTTTGGGGTGTCCTCGAGCTTGATTGGGCCGGTGTTGGTTGCGAGGTATTGGCCATCTAACGAAAACTTGATGGCAGAGATCAACTCCGATCTCCTGGTTTCTTGGTATGGACGGAAATTCAAACGGCTACTCAATGTGCGACCAAGATACTTTGAGAGTTTAAGAGATTTGGTGATATCCCAAAGCTTGATAGTATTGTCATGTGAGCCAGAAGCGAGCTTAAACCCATCTGCAGAGAAGGCGATAGCCGTAACTGGGCTAGAGTGCCCTTTTAAAGTTGTCTCAAGATTTCCAGTTGTGGAATTCCATAGCTTGATAGTATTGTCATGAGCACCGGAAGCGATCCTCTTTCCATCTCGAGAAAATCCACGGTACTAACCCAGTCAGAGTGGCCTACCAAGGTCTGTTGATGGCTGCCTGTCCTAGTGTCCCACAGTCTGATATTATTTTCAAACGCACTAGAAACAATCCGTTTGCCATCTGGAGAGAATGCCACAGAAGTGATTGGGTTGGAGTGGCCTATTAAGGTCTTCTGAAGATCCTCTGTCCTAGCATTCCAAAGCTTGATTGTATAGTCGTTATCCCCTCCTCCAGATATGACATTTTTACCATCTTGAGAGATGGCTATAGCCATGACTGGGCTCGAATGGCCTGTTAAGGCTCTCTGAATTGCAATCGTTGTGGTATGCCATAGCTTGATGGTTTTGTCAGAAGATCCAGAGACGATATGCTTACTATCTGGAGTGATAGCCACAGTATACACCCAGTCAGAGTGGCCTATCAAAGTATTTTGAAGGCTGGATGTGGTAGTATCCCATAGTTTAACTGTTTTGTCAAAGGATCCAGATACTCTCATGGTCTTCGAGGAGAGATTGATAATGGCTCGAGGGTACAATGCGAGAAACAACCTTGGAAAGAATGATTGATATATAATAACTCAAGCTGTATGGAGATATCCAAGATCTCGACACCGTCCCCTGGACCAACAGCCAGAAAAGCCCACAATCACATTGACAAGGTTGTCGATACCTACCTAGGTATCGACACGACAGGTATCCATATCGATGATTGTCAAACTCGTGGAATATGAGAGTTGCATGTATTTCGGAATCTCCCACAAATTTTGCGGATCTGATGATGGATACTTTGACCAGTAGACATGTCCATAACCCATTTGACCCACGATCCAGCCCATTTGGGTCCGATGAATTATATTTTAGTGGTAAATAGTAAACAGTACCTAGACAGAACAAACTCAATCGCAGATCCAACAGTGCCCACATTTGTCCCCAAATAGATCAATTCTACAGTTAAACCCTACAACTATCCCGTGCAAAGTCTATGCAGACTTTATGCAGAAGTTGGAGCCGAAAGGTTCGACCCATCATGGGTTTTAGATTGGTTTGGATCGTGGGTCGAACAGGTTCAGCCTACGCCTACATAGTATGTAGACTTGAGCGCGCTTTTCGTCTTTGCAGAATCTCTTACAGTCAATGAGTTTGGTAGCGCAAGCAAGACCCTCGAGCCATGACTCAGTCTTTTCCGGAGATCCCAGAGATCCCATGGCTAATAAGAGGCCGAACTCCGAACTCCTGCGGATTTAGCCCTAAAGGCAGGCCCAGCCCCGGACCTAGCGGTCTTAGACGAGCACTGCATACCACTTGATATCTGCATTCAGGCTTGCAGGGGGTTTGACATAAATCTGCTTGGTTCACGATATTCGACGATCGTTACTTAAATTTATCGAAGCAACCCTTGAATCACCAGATATGTACAATAGCAAACTCAAGCTGAATTAAAGCGTGCATGTATTGATTGTTCAAGTTGAGTCTAGTATATTGTATCAGGAGGTAAAGATGCAGAAAACAGATTTTGATAAGTACATATGTGCAAGCGAAGAATATATGAATAACCCCCATGCTTCCTGAATAAAAATGCAATGTGTGAAAGTGTTTCTGTTCACTAAGAGTGTGCATCAAAATGAGAGCCATGAGAGCATCATCAGAGACTATAGTCATAATTACAAAGTTATGGTATGAACAACGCCATATCACTGAACAAAGCGTCAATGATACCGCGGGAGAAAGTATTTTGTCTCACAATCAACATCTTCTCAACTTAAATGAGAAAGGTGTCTTCGCGAAAAACATTTAGTGGCTCTTGAAGCCATCATCCTCTTCGTCTCCAATTTGGATGCTGTCCCGACCACCGTGCAGAGGAAGGCCAGACTCGCCGAACTCGCGGTAAGCACGATCACGCTCAGCGGATCGGTCACGACGGATGGTCAGGCAGTTGATACCCAGGAAGGTGGTGATACGGTTGATAACCAAGACAGCCCAGTAGCTGTACAGGACGAAAGCCACCACAAAGTACAGACGCAGATACCACAGCTCGAGCCAGGTGGGGAAAGGAATTCCAATGCGAGGCAGGTTGACCAAGAAGGCACCGAGGACAAGGGGAGCTTGCAGCACAGTCCAGTAAGGAAAGTCTTGTTTCAGTAAGTGAGCCAGAATGATCATGGTGGTCATACGGCCGAAGACGAATGAGATAGTCCAGCAGAACAGGACCAGGTGGTTTTCCTTGAGAATACCCGAGTAGGGGGAGAACATCCAAAGCATACAGCAAAGGGTGAAGCCAATCATGGGCACCCACTCCTTCAGCAGAGGGGTCAGAGACAGGCCTTGCTTGCGACGAGCCACATAAACATTATAGACACATCCGGGCAGGTGTGCAAAGAAGAATCCGCCAAGGAGAATGGGGATCCATAGGTCCTTAACAGAGTTATCGCCGAAGATTGCGGGGATGTTGATAAGATCAGTGATGGGCTGCGACCAGATACCAGGACCCCAGATACCAGAGGCGATCATGATAGAGATGGCAATGAGAAGGCCCTCGGTGGGGCCATTGAAGTATCCCAGATAGAGGGTGTGGGTGTGGAAGGTCTCCCAGGTCGAGAAGTACATAGCGAGACAAGGCACAAGCGCGGTCCAGGCACCCAGAGTAGAGGCACCCAGGCCCATAGCAGCAGTCTCCAGGAGACTAGCGAGAGTGCAGTTCAAAGAGTCGATACCGTGACTATGGTTCGTTAGCACTTGATTCCCATGGCTGGACCGGAGATGGTACGAACTCAAACAATTCTCCCAGCCCGCTGGAAGTTCCGGTACGACGTGCCTGTTTTCCGTCCACATTGTCCAAAGTCGAGTACCTGAGGAATACATTAGCATTTTTATAACTTTTTTTTTTAAAAAAAAAAAGAAAGAAAACAGAAAACGGTTGTCACTAACATCCAGACACCAATCGCAAAACTGATGTATAACCACCACGGGCCCTATCAAGTCAAGGTTTAGCTAGTGTCCATCCCTTTCGGCGAGTGGACTCTCTTACCGGTCCCACCATATCAGGCATCACAATACAGATCAAAAAGACGTTGCCAATAATGAAGAAGAACCCGAGAAGAGTGACCATGTTGGGCGCAAGCCACATGGGTAGAAGCTCGACGAAAGCATTCCACTATAACCCCCAACCATAACGAGTCAGCAATAGTCCTGTAACATATGTGCGATACGATCGATATCGGGGATAGGAGTTCGTACGTAGTGTCGCAGGATATAATTAGAAATAAAAGACTTGTCCACGCTGGAATACTTGTAGGACTTCAGGGGCATAAGAGCCTCATCCGAGAGCCCTTCTTGGGTCTCTGTAGTTCAAGAAAAGGGCACAGTCAGTCAGACATGCTCATTCAACCGGGATTCCCCTCAATCATCCCTCATTTGTTCACGAACCTCGGATCATTCTGAAAATCGCGTCCATAATGTAAGTTGGGCCCGCGTCGCGTGAGCAGTCAGGTACAAGTACAAGTTCAGAGGGAGAACGTGTACACAATTTCTCAACGGCGAAGAAACAAATACACGCCCGTTAAATTTCGAACAACGAGAAAATCACCTTTCGTACCCAAAAATGCAAAGCGAACACCAGGAACTTTTTCAAAAGGGAAAAAAACCGAGAAGGATTGAAATTGTCTCAGGGATTTTTCCGCCCGCTCGTCACGTGCCTCTCCTCCGCAACGCGCTCCACCGCGAAGGTTGGACTTGCAAGAGGAAAGTGAGACCTTTCCAAGTGACTGTGAAAAGAGAGGATTCTCCCGTTTCTGCCTTTTACTATTTTTATTTTTATTCTCACAAGGCTTTGAGGAGCTTGTGTAATATTAGGTCATCAAAGCAAACACAACTGACCTTTCGACACTCGTTGATCTGCATTTTCCGCAAAAGGGAGCTTGTCGCATCTCTCCCATCGAATTGCCCGCTGCGCCCCCAAACCCAGCCTCTCGCCCCCATTGTTGTCGTCTCGGGTATGGTTATGAACTGAAGCTGGATGGACATGACGCCCCACTGCGCCCTCCGCGCATCTCGATACTGAGGACTTCGCGATGCCGGGCGTTGTCGAAACGCCTACCGGGGTGGCGGCAGCCCCGTTGGATCGAGATTTCAGTGTTTCCAATCAGAAGGTGGAACTTGAGATTGATTTTGTTACTAAGAGTATCAAGGGGAAGACAGAAATCACGATACTGCCTCACAGGAAGGATTTGACGGCATTTCGATTGAATTTCAGACAAGGCGAGATTAAACGATTGACCGTCAGCAACGTCGTCGCATCAAGTCGATATGCAGACCCTTACGAGAACCTTAATTTATACGGACCACAATATCACCAAAAGCTCTCTTCGAAAATCGACGCACTTCTCAACACACCTACAAAACCCGAGCTGGAAGTCATCATTCCTAAGGGCGTCCGGATTAGAGAGCTCAACAAAGCCGAAGCTCAAGAACAGGTCGCGTTACAGGGTATAGGGAACGATGTGGATGGACCGGCTGGTACTAGAGCACCCGAAGTGAATCGTGCCCAATTTAAGGAATTGGTGGTGAACGTCGAGTTCACGATTGATAGGATTCGGGATGGACTACAGTTTGTTGGTGTGGACAGCGGGGACCGTCGATACCCGCATGCCTACACTACGAACTCGTTACAATCAGGCGTCGGATGCCCTCTATTTCCGTGTGTCGATGATCCGTTGTCACGCTGTACCTGGGATGTCTCCATTTCATGTCCTGCTTCGCTTGGTGATGTGTTCAACCGCAAAGTGGGGTCAGGCGCAGCGGCATCTTCTCGGTCACAGAATCAGAAGCGAACATTATCCGCGGATGATGAGGGTCTGGATATGTCAGTCGTATGCTCAGGCGAATTGACGGATGATATTGTCGACCCGAAGGATTCAACAAGGAAGACAGTTTCATTCTCATGTTTCTCGCCTCTATCAGCGCAACAAATTGGGTTTGCTGTCGGTCCGTTTGAATACGTTAATCTAGCGGATTTCCGTGAAAGTGATCAAGATGAGCAGCTTGGCCAGAACGCTATTCCCGTGCATGCGTTCTGCCTACCGGGCAGGGGTGCCGAAGTCGAGAACACCAGCTTCCCCATGGCTCAAGCTATTGACTTCTTTTCATTATCATATGGCTCCTATCCTTTCTCGAGCTATAAGCTATGCTTTGTGGATGACGTGCCAACGGATACCCTTCCCATGGCTTGTATGGCAATTTGCAGCAGCCATTTGCTCTTCCCTGAAACGATCATCGATCCCATGTACGAGTCCACGCGAGCTCTAGTACATACATTAGCTTGCCAGTGGATAGGCATCAACATCATTCCTGCTGAGCCTGCTGATACGTGGGTAACTGTCGGCATAGCTTGGTATATTACAGACACGTTCATGAAAAAACTTTGTGGCACTAACGAGTACCGATTCCGGCTGAAACAAATGTCTGACAAGACCTGTGAACTTGATTATGAGCGTCCATCTATCTATGACATGGGAAATTTCCTCAAAATCGATGCCTCTGAGTACCGTTTTATTGCCTTGAAGGCACCACTGGTTCTCTTCATCCTTGATCGCCGTCTGACAAAGGCAAGTGGCAAGGCTACTATGTCACGAATTGTCTCCCGGCTCTTTCTCAACTCACGTATGGGTGACATCCCCAATGGCGCTGTGACATCGTCGCTGTTCCAAAAACTCTGCGAACGACTTGGACACTCCAAATTAGATGTCTTTTTCCAGCAGTGGGTATATGGTGCTGGCTGTCCGCGATTCCAAGCTACCCAACGGTTCAATAAGAAGAAACTCGTTGTCGAGATGATGATCAGGCAGGTTCAGGTTCAGCCTGAGCAAACGGCTGCTCGAGATCTTGACAAAAATGCATTCCTGCGAGATCTCAAAGAAGAAGTAAGGCATGTTTATGCTGGTCACCCGCAGCCCGTTTTTACTGGTTCCATGACTTTGCGTATCCACGAAGCCGATGGCACGCCCTATGAGCATATTGTTGAGATCAAGGAGGGAGTGACAAAGTTCGACATCCCCTATAACACAAAATACAAGCGTCTCAAGCGAAATAAGAAGCAAAGAGAACGCGCTGTAGCATCGGGCGATGCCGAAGCTCAAGAAGAAGTTTTGCTGTATTGCCTGGGAGATGTTCTGCAGACCGAAGAAGAGACACAAGCCTGGCGCTTGGCCGATTGGACCAAGGAGGACGAAGAAAGAATGGGACAAGAGTCCTACGAATGGATTCGTATGGATGCAGATTTTGAGTGGATTTGCAAGTTATCGCTCGGCATGCCTGGCTATATGTATTTGTCTCAGTTGCAGCAAGATAGGGATGTTGTCGCGCAGTTAGAGGTGAGTTACTATGACATGATGTCTAATTTTTTATTTGCTGACCTTTCACAGTCTCTTCAATACATGGCAGCCCAACGGGAGCACCCGCTGATTTCATCAATCTTCGCGAGAACCCTCATGGATAGTCGTTATTTCCACGGTATACGCGTGACAGCCGCGAGGTCGTTAGTGAGACATGCTAAGGATGAAGTGGATTGGATCGGCTTGTTCCATCTTGAAAAGGCATTCCAAGAACTTTTCTGCCTGCCAGGGTCACCGATGACTCGTTCAAACAATTTTGAGGACCGCGCAGCGTATATCTTGCAGCAGGAGATTCCCGAGGCCATCTCGAAGGTACGCGACAACAGTGGCAAGACGCCTCTTCGGGTGAAGCGATTTTTGTTCGACAAGCTGAAGTTCAATGACAACTCGAACAACGCTGTAAGTATAGATCAAGTCATCCTCTTACAGTATTTCATGCTAATGATTTCCCATATAGTTCTCGGACAACTTCTACGTTGCCTCGTTGATGCGCTCGCTCTGTCACGCTATGCTTGGACGAAACGAGCCGCGGCCAGATGATGACATGGCTCACTTTGATATGGAGCGTGTGCTAGACAATCAAGCCGAAGAACAATTGGAAAAGGATACTATAGCAGAGTTTGACCGCTACAGACGTATGGATGAGTGGTCCAGCTCTTTCCAGAATATGTATTCTCGAGCTGCTCTTCAATGCCAGATGCAGCTGATGCAAGCCAAAATCCAAGATCTGGATATCATGCGCTTCATCCCCTACACACGAGCCGGCACATATGATCTTCTTCGGATGCAGGCTTTCGAATGCCTTGTCGACCTTGACCTCGCCCAAAATCCGGAGCTTCTTCGGTGGCTCATTTATACCATGACTAGTGACTCCTCAGCATACGTCCGTCATCACAGTCAGAGGATATTTGGTCGTGCTCTGGCTCAGATTGCTTTTGGTCGACCTCAAGAGCCTGAAACAACACAAACGGGCGGCCTAATCATTGAACAAGAATCAACAACGGAGATACGTCAAGCCGATATTGCTCGTCGACAAACTGTGTCTGGTGCCCTGGATGCTTTGCGAAAGGAAATCGGCAATGACACGTCCATGAGAGAGTACATGTGGGCAGCCTGTAATTCCCCGGCCCTGGGTATTCTGGAAATGGCAGAGCTCGTTGACATCTGCCGCGTTCTATTCGAACCCATCTCGACCAAGCTAACTCGGTTGTCATTACCACGTTTCTGGAAAGTCCAGCACATGGGCCGTGGACAGCTGCGGTTCTATCGCTCCAGTCGCGTTCGTACGAGCCTCGCACCTTCGAAAGATTCGAAGCGAAAGCGCGAAGAGAATGGTATGCCACCCCCGGCACCACGCATTACCTTCAAACAAGCCAAAAATGGACCTGCCACTCCCAGCACTCCATCTTCTACAGGCCTTCCTAAGATCCACATCCCCAAACCCGTGCCGACTACACCGAGCGCGGGCGCGGGGACAGGCATAGGCACAGGCACACCTATAGCAGGCACACCAGCCTCTGCAACACCCTCGACTCCAGCGAGTGGAGGACCATTGAAACTGAAACTCAAATTCAGCGCCAAGTCAAAATAAGACTAGGAAAATCTGAAAGCCCGTCATTCTACTTATGTATTCTACTATTTCTTGCTCATTTCTTACGTCTTTTGTTTACTCCGCTGAGAGAAGGAAACAAGCATGGCTTTAGGCGTGAAGGACGGCGACCCATTATTTTTAAGATAATAATATCACATCATTTGTGCCTTGCATTCTTGTTTCTCTCTTCTCATGGTATATGTTTGATGAGAGCATGCCCTGGGCGTAGATGATATCCTATCGGCTGAACCAGGGTTCTCTCGTAATCTATTGCAGAAGATCGAAGCAATATAGAGCTCTCAATTTGAGCTTTTTCTCGAAAATTGAGAATATTGACCCCCGTAAAGCAGGTGGGAGATAGAGAAAAGAAAAAAGAAAAAAGGTTGATTGTTGATTGTTCCCGTGCAGCAACCGATCCAGAAACTCCCAGTATCATTATGGTTTTCCCCCAGCCGCTGGCAGGTCGAAATTCAAGCTTTTTTATGCCTTGCCAGTCGAAATTCAATGTCATAGATCACATAGCTAGAGCTTATTTGTCGCTTATCCGCTCCAGGGCCTCGAGCATGACAACCGAGTTACCGCGAATCACCTAGGGAAATTGTATCATTAGCAAATCGTTCAACGATTCAGGGAGGAGTTTTGCACATACGACCATTCCGATGGAAACCTTCTCACCGCCAGTCTTCTCTTCAAAAGCCTCGTCAAGGACAATGTTCATGAAAACCTGTGAGTCGCGAGATTAGCCTTATTTCGCAAATGATGTAGCCTCGCCCGCGCAGTCCTGCAAACACCGGATTGAGCATGGATATGTTTGTCTAGTATGCCAAACTCCATGCGATCTCTTCAATGGGCCACGGAGAGGGTTGTAGATTGGAAGCGTCACGTACATCGTAACCACGGAGGACACCAATGACTTTGCGGTTGCCGTTCAGCTGGCAGAAGACCCGCTTCTCCATGTACTAAAGCAGAAATTCAGTCAGAAGAGTTTCAAATAAAGCATGCAGTGTCGAAACTATCACTCACCTTCTTCAATTCAGGCTGAGCTTGAGGCATTTTGGTCGATTTGAAGTGGTGCTTTTGAACGTTGCTAGAAAGGAACCTTCAAAGCGTTGGAGTTGGCCGTTCGGAGAAATGTTGTTCCCGATATGCGATAAGAAGCTCTCCGCGCGTTTAGCAGCTCGAAACTTTTGAAAGTTGAACCTCCAAACTCGCACGATTCTGGCTGACTCTTCTTTGAATTGCATAAGGACAGAAATCATGAGCTCTAAGTTTGCTAATAGAAGGAAGCCTCGCAAAATTGGTGGCGGTGAGGAGGAAGATGAGAATGATAATGGCGCGGCACCAGGTACGTTCTATCTTCTTTTCACTGCAAGGTTTCAAGGCCTCGGGATTGAGTGGCTAATTTGATAATTGCAGAGCCCGTCGTTAAGCGACCTACTCGTCCGAAAGCGAGGCCAAAATCCAAATTGAATTTGTCCTTCGGTGACACATCAATGGCCGACGATGACGATCAAGATAGTGGAGTGGTCATTCCAAAGCGACATGGCCTTGGCCGTAAAGCAGTGGAGCGAAGTGCTCTACAACGCACATTAGATTCATCAGCCGCTCCGCGAGTCTCGCAGGATCAAGATCGACCAAGTTATAGCAATGACTATCTCAAAGAACTTCGTGATTCAACGCCCTCCACGCCCAAAGCCAGTACCGACGAAGAAAAAGACAGAACGGTGGATGTGGCTGCGAAATTCGGCGAGGTCATGAAAGTATCCGGACAATCCGCAATTCCGTCGGAGGCCGAGATTCGGGAAAAGAAAGCTCGTAGGGCAAGATTAGCGTTAGAGCATGGCGCGAATGTGAACGAGGAAGATTACATTGCATTGGAGGACAATGACACTCGTGATAACGATGACTGGGATGCCGTTGCTCGCGGTGAGAAAGAGAAATATGTGGATACGCGCTTAATACGGGACGACGAGGATTTTGCAGAGGGCTTCGATGAGTATGTGGAGGATGGGAAAATTTCACTGGGCAGGAAAGCGGAGCGTGAACAAAAGCGAAAGAATCGCGACGCTATGCGTGAGCTTATTGACGATGCTGAGGGGATATCTGATTCCGAAGACTCCGATTTGGAAGAGAAGGCTGCTTATGAGGCTACTCAGACCAGGGCTGCTATAGGTAGCAGATCTGGTGGAATTGACCGTCCTCGAACGCCTCCTAAAATGACTACTTTGCCGAAACTTTCGAGTAGTCTTGAGAGATTACGTTTGTCTCTTGCGAAGATGGAGACTTCCAAAACGCAAATGATTAGTCGTATGGAAGAGCTCAGAAAAGAGAAAGCGGACATCGCTGTTCGTGAGGTGGAAATTCAGAGTCTCATTAAGGAGGCAGGCGAGAACTATGAACGACTGAAAAAGGAGGCTGGTGTGGAAGGAGACGCAGAAGGTGCTGCATCGACAGGAGCTTTGGAACAGTCGCGAGGACTGGAGAGTATTGGTGCGCCTATGGCGACTTCAGACTCGAATGCTGAGGCATTATAATACTTTCTTCGTCTTTCTATTCGCTGATATCTGCCTGCCTCGTTCATACACAAAATGGCAGATGGTTGCACTCTGCGCCTTCCACTCGAAATTACCTTTTGATACAATCTTCACCTTTTTGATACCCCACGAAATATTTATCTTCTTCTTCTTTCTTTCTGCAATATTCAACATGCCTCCTTCGTGGCTTTTCCCTATCTTTTGTTCGCCTTTGCGTAGGAATACAGACCAGGAGCAGGGTCGCCCGTAAGTCTTGCTGCGATTGATCTTCTCAGCAGTCTTTGATGGAAGTTCAGCATCAATGTCCCACGTCTGTCTTGGATTGCAAGTCCTATCGAGAAGACAGAAAATACTCCGCATCTCCACCGTCACGCAGACGCTACGCCTATCGAGCTGTTCTTCGACCTATTTTTCGTCGCCAACCTCTCCACTTTTACTGCCACCCACGAGATCAACAATGTCAACGGTATAGTCTCGTTGGGGTGGGGCATGGGGAGAAAGATTTGATTCTAATTGCCATATTAGCTCTGGGCTCATATATCGGGTTCCTCGGTATTATATGGTTTACCTGGCTACAGGTAACCCTATTCGACATACGATTTGCGCGAGACTCCATTTTCGAGCGAATATGCAAGGCTTTGCAGCTTGGTGCAATGGTTGGGTTTGCTTCCGCTGGCTCTAGGTTCACTACTCGAGTCCGGGACGAAAATGTCTGGGCTTTTCAGTCACTCAGCTTGATTCTCGCCGGAAGCCGCGCCCTCTTGGCTATCCAGTACACGGTCAACGTATTCTTTGTGTATAAAGATATGAAACCTGCAGCTCGGGGCCTGCTATATACGGCTTCCGTGCTTTGGTTGACAACGATATTCTATATTGGAGTGCGTTTCCCCGGGTTAGAACTATGACGAGCCATGTCTCTAACGGTATCTTCCAGATGTATCTCGCTTTCGGGCAGGCTTATGGTATCCGTGACAGAATTTGGACTGTTTGGTTCGTTCTTTTTGGCGTTGAAATGTGGACAGTGATGGGAGTCTCTTGCCTATTCTCTGGGATTGGCTTCCAGGAAACCCACTTAAACGTACGAATGGGTCTTCTCACGCTCATCATCATTGGAGAAGGGGTTATTGCGATCACTCGAATTGTCAACAAGACGGTACGGCCCGGGGGGTGGACCAAGTGGTCGTTTGTACACATCCTGGGTGTCACTTCCAGCGTGGTGGGTTTCCTTGATCAATCTCCTGGAAAGGCCCGCGCTGACCAAACGCAGTATTTGCTGTGGCAAGTTTACTTTGACGCGTCTCCACGTCGACATCTCGGCAGAGTATCCCAGCAACTATGGGCGCAACTTCATTTCCCGTTTCATGTTGCACTCATCCTACTTCTTGAGGGCTCTCAGATCCTCGCCTTGACTCTAGATGTGACTTTGAAGTTGAAGTATCTGGCAGAGACTTTCTCCTTTGTATGCGAAGAGCCGCGCCCAAGTACAGAACGAGCAGTAGAGCTCATACGAAGCACCATCGCTGATATGGAGATTCCATTTAGCCGAGGTGCCACCCAAGAATGGACTGCAATCTCAAGTCTGCTTGAAAGTCTAGCCGAGCAGGCTCTTTGTCCTGAATCCACCGCCCAGGTTGAGAGTCTCGGTTTGCAATATACGGAGGATCTATTTAATGACCTAATGGGTAATGTCACAGCGGCCCTATTCTCCAGTATGGACATCACCCCATCCAAGAAAGTGGATATCAATCTCCTAGACAATCAACAACTGCTTCAAATGTATATGAAAGTTCTAGCCTTCGTTTACATCTACTTCTTCATCGTCGCGAGCCTGCTGATGGGACTATTCACTGCGTTTCTCCTACTCTCTCGACGTCATGAGCACTGGTTATATCAAGTTTTATCAGTGACTACAAGGGTATCTTCTGGTATCATACTAGCCAGTTTGGTCTCGTTCGCAAGTCATTTCCCGCTTGCGTATTCCTTCATGACCTCGCCGATCATCTTATATGCCTTCACCTTGACTCTTTTGACTGGTTTGTTCTCTTCTGACCATGACCCTTTTCTATTTTCTGATTGGTTCTAGTCCTCCTTGTTGACCGACTTTTGGATTGTCTTGCATCTCGGAGAGCCGCAGCTGGCCAACGGAAGCGCAATGAAAACATCCAGCTTGAGCATAATGCTTCTGGGCGGGGGATGATGGCGATGGATCCGCACTCCGCGTTGGAGGGTCATCTTGATCGAACTGTCTCACTGACTTGTCCAGGAGATAGTGGTTGGGAAGGGCCTGCTCAAGAGATATCTTCTATTGATGGCAACCATTCACACTTGTCTTCTACCTTGGACTATATGTCCACGCCTCCTTTATTTCCTCTTCAAACCACGGGTAGTCTTTCTGTATGAGTGCCTATCGTTGCTGCCTAATGTATAATATCATTTTCGTTCAGTCCTGTTGTCCCAGTGTGCGTTGTGCTAAAAGTTGGCTTGAAATATAGAGAACTCGCGTCTGATCCCCCGTGTTCTCCCTATGAACCCTCTTCATTGGACTATCCCCATCTCGATGTCCGAGACCTCCAGTATCCCTTGAAATTATCAGAGACACCGGGATGGAGGTTGAGTTGTCTCTGTCTTCCGTCGCCCATTGGATTACAATTACCGCAATGGCGCATACTTACATACTTGTCTACGAGAAGTGTTTCTCATCTAGAACATGATTTATCTGAGAACTTGAACTTGCGGGGGTAACTCCGGTAGCCACCTTCGAGGTCTTGTTCTGCCTTTGCCTATTTGTGGCTTCTAGTACGGTGAGATCGCGACATTGCTTGGAGGGTGGCGATATTACCACTGTGAAGCTGCCTTTATTGAGTCAAAGTCATGATGCTAGAGCTTCATCAGTTTCGTTGCTAGGGTTCTCGAAGAAATTGCTATAGAATCTCCTTTTGAATGCCCTCTTGTTCCAACAATCCATACCGACCACATCTAAGCCCTCACCTCTATTCCCCAGATCTGTTTCAGATAGAACGCACAACACATCAGAAACAGTCCGTCTCCTTCTAAAAGAAGCACGAATCACACCCGTCCAAAAGGACCTGCAACCACAGGAGATCTCCATCTCCTCGCTTCAACGACAGGTCTCACACAGGATGATCATTCCAACCCTGAATTGAAAGTACCAAAGTAAACAAAGACACCTCAACGGGTCCCAGTGGATCGACGGATGGTGAGTATCCGCGCTGTCCAAATCCCCGGAACTACATCCGAATGGAAGATCTGCGCCGGTCGTCCTGGGCTGGGATGCAGACGGCAGCCGTTGCGCGTTCGCATTTCTGCAGGCTAGTTCTCCATCTTGCTGGCTTCGACGCCATCCGGGTAAACTTATGTGAGGGAAAAGAAGCTTCTTTGAAACAGAGCCAATCGCCGGTTGTGTTGGTCTGGTAAGGATTTGGTCTATTAGTATGGGTAGCAAGTTCTTTGTGATGAGTTACCTACTCAGAGCAAGAGATTTGATCATTTCAGTATTCTCGTTGATAGTTACTGTTTATTCTCTATCCTTATAATGATCAATTAATTGGGCTGTTTCCCTTCTTTAGGTGCGCATCAACAAGAATGCCTTGAATGATAGCTTCGGTAGATCGCATCCAGAAAATAGACAGGTCACCAACCCCTCAAGAATATCCCACTAAACCAAAATAACTGATCGTGCATACCGCTACCCCTATTTAAATTGAATTCCCAGTGCGGTTGGTTCAGACTTAGCTTTCTCCCATTGGCACGGATGATAGAGAGCCTCCTCAGCAAGCCCCATGTAGTTATCCGTAGAGGATGGGCATTGTCAAATTGCCCGAGCCAAGCCCTGGGATGGGGCACTGAGAGATATTTCCAGCAATTGTATTTTGAGGGTGTGAGTCCCTTCTCCACGGTCTGGGTTGGTCTGGTTCGGGGCGACTTGTAAGTGTGGGCGTGGGGTTGCTACAGTCCGGCTTCAGATTGGGCTGTTTTTTTTTAATAAATCGGGGTGGATATTATATCAAGATACCACAATATCAAACATACTATTATAAGGCTGCTCAATGTCAGTGTTCATGAATTGGAAGTAAATTGTATAGGGACTTATGACACCAAGCAGCTGGATATAGAAGATTCCTTCTACCCGTCTACTTGTCTCACATCGCCAGACAGACATGTTCTAACCCCGATTTCGAGGGTCATGAAAATCCCTCCTGCATATCATAAATAACTTGAATATCTCTGGAATGGTCGGGAAGTGGATCGTCACTGCGGTTTATCCCAGCCCCCCGGAGATTTTTGGTTCGGCCAGGGTTGGTGTCATTTCGGCAACGATCCATATCTACTCTGAATGTCTGATCTGTACGACTCTTCTTCACTCATTTGGGAATGGCTCAACGGTCTGGACTCCGGGGAACCGTTAGAAACTTCCCCATGGCCCGGGCCGAGGGTTGAATGGGCTGGGCAGCATATCAAGAAGTTGGAAGCTCGTTCGCGATTTGATCTATATGAGAAAAGGTTGTTTATTGACTTGACTGGCCTTTTCTCTTATAAATCTTCATCTCCAGACCAATTTTTTCGTAGACTTACCTCTGAAACTTGAGCCTGCTTCTCTCAGTTATATTCACTGCCTTGTAAATGCAAGGTTTCTAAGCCCAATCATCCTCTCAATCGGCGTTTTAGTCTATCTCGACACTCTGATTTTCTTCAGATCTGAGACAGCATTGCAGCCGCGAGCCGAGATACTCCACAGCATCAATCATATCACTCGAAGGAAGCTCAACATTCTGTCACCAATAGACCATCGACTTTCAGGTATAGAAGATCGAGTTGTCGCCTCCTCACCTTCATACCCAGATAAACACTACTCAGTGGGAGGTAAGACAAACCCCAAAGAGGCGATGATGAAGGCAAAGTCTTCATGAATGAGACATAGGCTGATATCATGACTTTTCCTGCAGGCATCCTCAATAGCCAGCGGTATAGCCGTTACGCACTGAAGCTGCGTCTGGGGGGCAAGAAAGAGTCCTTGCTCTAACGGTCATCCACACCCAGCGATATCCCGTGTGCTACACATCTATCAATCAAGCAGTTGCGGTGAGAGTCTAGACTGAGAAAGCAACTGGCAAGTTCCGTCAATTTCTTTCCCCACGCTATCGAACTAGACCTTGCCATCATGGTTGACATACTAGTCAGGCCTGGGTCTCCGAAAACATGGTCTTCTCTTCAGAAAGACTTACCTTCCAACTGTGGCTTTATCTCCAGTCATTCCCCTCCTTTCAGCTTGACATCTTTCACATTGGATACACTTCTCGCTGAATACCCTTGTGCTTCAAATTTTGCTCCTCGGTTCAAGGATACATCACAGTCTCGGGGCTCTCGCTTCTTTCGCGTTCATAAATCCCGGGCCATACCAAGGAAAAAGAAGATCTCCCATCCAGAGATCTCCCCCATGATGCCTCATTCTTCTCTATCTATGGGCTTTGGAAGTCCAGCTGAGATCTCGTCATTTGCATCAAGAAGTTCCAAGGATGTTAAATGTATTGCTGCTTCACCAAAGCCCATTCACTCTAGCTCTGGAATCAGTTCAGAGGTCTTTGGCAAAGGCATCACGAACAGTGAGACGGAATATCACCATATCAAGAACATTGAAGAGCCTGGCTCAGCAGATACAGATGGAATTTTATCAAAGCCAGAACCAGCGATAGGCATGAGCTGGTGCTATCAAGGTTCATCATTTGCCACGAAGAGCAGCAATACATCGTCACTTGAGTCTTCGTTTGGAATGATGGACAAACCAAACGAAGATATCTCTATCAACAACAATCTTCTGCTCCCATCGACTACCAACACAGTCAACAATATGATATTGTCACCAGAAGAACCCCAAAATCTATCTCTTCAAGGGAATGATTTACTGTGGTCTCACCGTCAACTCAACGGAGTCGATCTATGGCGCCAGCACTACGGTGAAACCTCATCCTGGGACTCGGACTACTTCTACAACTGGCAAAGCCCCGAGTTGAACATCCTAAACTCAGAAATACCACCTATTCTCTGCGCTCCACAGCCCTACACCCCTCCTCCTCCTCTCTCAACTAACAATATCCCAACTTACACCCCTCACTCAAACGCTCAGCCATCCACCTTGCCGAGCCAGAAGATCCAAAACACAAGCCCGGATGGTATGAACTGGTCATACCAGAACGAAAACCAACAAACTCACAAATACCATCACTATCCTCATCCCCATCATCAGAATCAACATCCCTCCACATCCCCGTCAACCCTAACCAACTCCTCATTCTCCCATCAACCCCGATCCCAGACCTGGCCAACAGCAACAGACACAAGCACAGGCACACCGTCCAGCCAACAAAGCCTCTCAAGCCCATACTCAAGCAGCAGAGCAAATATCCGCCTCGGAGACTCCCGCAACAAATTCCTAGTCGATTGCAAAAGACGCGGTCTTTCATACAGAGCTATCAAACACCTAGGTGGATTCAAGGAAGCAGAATCAACTTTACGTGGAAGATTCCGTACCTTAACAAAGACCAAAGAGCAGCGAGTTAGAAAACCAAAATGGTCTGATACAGACGTGAGTTTACTCCCTTGCTCCCTTACTCCTCCTCTCTTAGACGTGATGATGGGTTATGAAATTTGACTAGTTTTCTGACATCTGAATTATTTAGATCAAATTACTCTGCGAAGCCGTTGCGAGGTTTACGGGGAGTTCTTTAACTTGTCTCACTCACGAACCATTGTTGAATATTTCTCAGGTTCAGGATTTACAGACTCCGAGTCAACCGCCGAAGGTTCCTTGGAAGAAAGTGTCTCAGTATATCTGGGGTCATGGGGGTTCGTATCAATTTGGAAATGCGACATGTAAGAAGAAGTGGTGTGAGATACATGGGATCAAATTGTGATTAGGGTTGATAGAATCATTGGGATGGGTTTGGGTTTGGTCTTTTTTGATACTGTTTTGCTTTTTTCTTTGGTTCTTTGAAATTGGTTACTTTTATTTTTATTTGGGGGCGTAAATCTGATTTTATTTTGTTTTGTTTTTCAGAATTCTTTGTGCTTTACAAGATTGTAGTGGGTTTGTTTCTTACTTGCCCAGGCAATACTCGTGCTCTCTTTGAATCAAATTTGATCTGACTCCAGTCTACTAAGGAAAGATATTTTCATCAAGGGTAGATCGTTGTATTATCCACGTCCCCAGGACGTAATCACTAAGTTACAAACAGGTGTCACATGTATATTGCATATGCACAAGGCACAACCGAGTAGAGTCCACAAGAGACGGGCGTCGGGACCAAATCCAATCGTAGAGAAATGGCCAGTGCAAGAAAGGTAGGCGCTGATTGACAGGAAACAGAGAACAAACATTAAGGGGTTGCGGGGTATAGCAGCGTTGCTTCCGAAGAAAAAGAAAAAGAAACAGGAAATATAGCCTTAGTTTTTGGAAAGACTAGAGCGTGTTTTGTGCAGGGGGAGGGTTTAAGGGCTTTCATTAGATTGCTGGGGCGGTAGGATTTGTATGACCTAGGTGATTGAACAAGTACTCTGGAGGTAGACGGGTCATGTCGGTTGGTCGGTCTGTTCCAAATGTTTGAGGGGCCGCGGCGTAACCTTGGCGGCGACGTTGGATCTTGTTCAGGATTACGCCGGCAGCGACGATGAGGAATACGCAGCCCAGGGCACAGCAGAAGGCGACGAGGACGACGATGCCGTTTGAGTGGTGGCTTTCGCTCTTGCTGGAGTAGGGGTTCTCATTCTCGGAGAACAGGTGGGACATGCTGCCGGGTGTACCATCGGATTTGGATGAAAGGATGAAAGGTGTGACTGCGGTGCCGTTGTACAGGGCTGCCGACGCATTGCCGAAATTGGGGATGATCAGTTGGCCCATAATCAGAAGGATTTGGTCGTTGTTCAAAAGCGAGACAGACGAGTGGTCCTGGTTGACGGGAAGAACTTCCATACCCCGAATGACGGTACCTTCGGAGAAAAGATCACCAGGGGAGTTGAAACTGGAGCCATCGTAGTTAAGTACAAAGGCTGATCCATTGGTCGAGGTGCCTGCGACCCAGAATTCTGAGAGGTCCTCGCTGGCGGGAGCAAATGCAGTAAGATTACCACCCTTGATATCGGACTTGGATGCGCCGGAGAGAGAAGACCAAGTGCTGTCTTCAGTGCTAAATGTGGCAATGGCAGTCTCATTTCCAGAGATACTGAGATCTCCCGCGGCATACAAGGTTTTCTTGCTGGTCCATTTCAGAGCGATGACAGATCCACTGATACCTGATGCAGGCCACTGCCAAGTGTTGTCAGAGGTATCAAACTTGCAAACAGTGGTGCAAGGGAGGGTGCCAGCCGAGTCAAAGTTACCGCCAACATAGACCTCAGAGGAATCCGGTCTGTGGGCAATTGAGTTGACAGTAACACTGTCGCCTCTCAACGACAGGGGTTGTGATTCCTGGAAGTCATTCTTGGACAAGTCGTAGGTCACTAAACCGGCCACATTATGCCCACCAATTGTTCCAGTCAGATTTCCACCAATGAACAGAGTGTCATTGTGAGAAAGCATGGAAATGATGGTGGAGTTGCTTTGCAGGCCTTTTGGGAGACCGGTAAGAGTCTCTTCGGTGCCATTCAGGAAAGCAACATTCTCAACGGTTGAGCCATTGCTAGCAGTTGTAGTAAATCGGCCACCAAGGATGGTAAGGTTGCGGGAAGAGTCGGTATCATAAACGCCGGTAATCACTCCAGAGGTGGAATCAGATCCAGACTTAGCTTTCGAGTGGTCCAGCTTGATAGACAAGGGAATGAGAGACAGGTCGTCCTCGTCATCGGATAAAGATACGGCACCACCGGCGTTGAATCCGTCTGTGGCGAGGCTGCCAGCCAGTAAAGTAGTCTCATTGTGGGTAGCAACAGCTGATAGACGACCAGCAAACTCCATCTGAGTGTCATTGAGCGTTTGCAACCAGGCCTTCTGGGAAGGTATCCAAATCGCGAAACCGGGTACGAAGACATCAGGCTTGTCAGCGTGAGCAAGGATTTTGTTAAAATCACCGCTCACGGCGATCGTAGTCTCATTGACAGCCGAAGAAACATTGAGGTCAAGAGCGTAGATGTTATCAACACGTCCGTTGACGCCATCGCCTAAAGCCACCCACTTCTTAGAAGAAAAGGAGTAGGAAGCAATATGATTTAGACCATCAACACCACCGTCGGAGGTGTTATTGAACTCACCGCCGACGTACAGGCTGCTGTCAAGAGTAGCGGTTGACAGAACGAGAGAGTTGAGGCCACCGCCTGGCATTGCTGTGGCATTGCCATCAGTGATTGACATGATGTTGTGAATCTTCTTATCGGAGAAATTTCCCGCAACGTAGATAATGTTGTCGTTCTCTGCCAGGCTCATGATTGAGGCGTCCTTCTTGAGCGAAGATCCAGCCTTGTTGATTTCCGACTTATCAAGATCATCGGTATCACTCTTAGAAGACTTGGAAGAAGGATTATAGTCGTAGAGTCCATTCAAATTATCATCGGAGCTTTTGGTGGCATTCAAGAGCTCAAATCGCACGCGGGATGCGACAACGGTGATATCACCTTGTCCGACAATAGGCTGAAGGGTGACTGAAGGGCGGAAAGAATCACTAGCAGCGTCGACATATCCAGAGAACAAAGTGTCATACTTGTCGTAGTCGTTGGTCTGGTAGATCGTGGTTGGTGAAGGCTGGGCAGCATCAGAGTCGGTTGCGAGAGTGGCGGTCACATTGACCATCGCGCGAGAATCGCAGGTGTTGTCTTGAACGCAACCGGGTGTATAAATCTTGACGGTATAGTTGCCGGATTGCTTGATATCAGGCTTGAAGACAACAGAGGTGTCATCAGCATTGGAATTGGTCACCTTGGCAGACAGGTAGCCACCGGATTCGACAGTCCAGGAACCGGTGCGTGTCGCTTCCGCGGGGTACTCGATACCAGCGCAAGACGGCTCGTTATACTTGTCAACGGCGTAGGTCACGATTTGGTCTTGGAATACCTCAATGCCGTTCAATCCAGCGCCCTGGCCATACCAAGACAGCACCTCGATTTCAAATCCACGCATGCCGACAGGGTTGACGAGGGTGAAATCACGGTATTTCTCAGAGGTGCTGTCTGAAAGTGGGCAAGAAGCATCGCAATTCTGTTTCTTGCCGGACTCATCGGTGTAGGTCATGTTCATGATGCCATTGTCGGGAAGGGCACGGAAGAGAAAAGATTTGGTACCGCGTCCATCCAGATGGGTGTTATAGAGGCGAACCTTTGTCGGATTGAAGTCGAAGCCCAGGTCAGCACGCCAAAATCCAGGGGCATTGTCATGAAGCAGATAGGTTTGACCGGCAGCCGACTTCCCACTGGTGGAGCAGATAATGTTTCGATTATCGCTGAATCCACTAAGAGACGAGTCGGTGTCGGAGGTAATAGTCGCGTTCTGCAGGTTCAAAACCTGCTTTCGTTTCTTAGATGGAGAGGAAGTCGAGTTGCCAACACCATCGAAAGATCCACCAAACACGATATGACCATCGCTAGTCTTCAAAATCGATTCAACCGGGCCATTGAGTCCATCGAAGGGGAGTTTGGTCCAGCCATCATCAGGGGACCAAACAAGGGCGTTGTTAGTGTTTTTATGCGAGAAGTCTCCACCAACGTATACACGATTCGTTTCCTGGTCGCAAAGTACAGTCGAAACCGATCCCTTCAAGCCGGGTAAGGCCGTGACCTTGCTAGAATTCGGGTTAAAAAGCGCAGCACCGGTTGAGTCAATTCCACCCAGGCTAGAAAAGTTTCCGCCGACAAAAATTCCAGCAAATGATCCATCCTTCTTGGTGAATGAGCACATATCGCGAATCTGCGCGTTGGCAGACGTGAGATTTGTAAGAATGCCATTTGGAAGTGGGGTGAGAATCGAGGAACCGGAACGACTGGTAATTTCGGATTGGCCTTCATATTCGTAGAGGGAGACACCTTCAAAATCACCGGTGATGGTGACACGGCCCAGCGAGGAGAGGTCGATATCGGGAATCGATACGGCATCAAACGATTGGGCGTGTGCGATCGGCGTAAACAGGGCGACGAGAATGGGCAGACCGGCCGCCGCGGACCCAAACAATGAAGAAACCCTCATTGTAATCTGGGATGGGCGACGACAGGTAAGTGAAGCTTCGCAATCGTCACGTCTTTGGGGAAATTGAAGTCGTCAAAAAAACGAAAAGGTGGAGGAAAGGGTGGAGTGTGATAAGTCCAAAGGGATTCAAAAGTGAAAGAATTCAGGAGGCGGCACAGCGCGTCAGAAAGGAACGAAAGAATGTGGCATGGAACAAAATCTAAAGAAAGCAAAGGAATGTGGGATGCAGAGGCGAAAGCCTCACGCAAGTAAGAAAAATCAACGAATGACTGGGGATGGTTGGATTGGAAGGGGAGAAATTGGGATTGGAAGAGAAGAAGTCAGGGGATTACAGTCACGTTACCATCTCAATACTCCTTCTTACAGCGTACACGAACCTCAGTGGAGACTTCTTCTCTACAACCACCCAATGAATTCTCTCATTTTTCAGTCTTCCGTGCCGAGTGGATCCCGGGATGATGTCGACTGCCATGCTCATCCCAGTCATTTTACTTTATGATGGTGGAATTCCTCGATGAACTCATCACTCTGGGTCATTGTCTCTGTCGAAGATACTTGTATACTACGCGTATGCACTTACAATATTCCTTGACACCAGACCTCCCGACAATTCTCATTTCCAGTTCGAATTACATCCGGGTGACGGTTGATACCCGTGTTGAAGAAGTTGAATGAGGATCTACAGCCAGCAGTCTAAACATCCCGACACCCAACTTTGCGCGATGGAGCAAACTCCTTGCAGGGGAGACATCTAGTCAAAGTCAAACATGAACCTCTTCACGATTGATGTGACGGGTGAAGAGTTCAGATCTTGATTCAGAACACCACGGATGGTCTCTCCTTTCAAACCGTTAGCCCCGATACAAGTGGGCCGAAACATGAAGCCGAGTCCAGCCCCGCGCCATTGCCATTTAATTATAGAATCGAGGTCCCACGCTGGACTCAGTTGACGCAGTGTACACGCAGGCCTGATGGGGTTTGTTTTATGGGCTACTCTATTGTACTACACCATAGTGTGTACAGTAGATACCCAGGCTGGGCTGGGCTGGCTGGCTGGCTGGCTGGCTGGCTACATATCGGAGAAATAGAAAGAGTGGTTGGAGAGTCAAACTAGGGATGCTCACCTCAAAGATCAGAACTAACCGGCTATTTTCTGTCAGCAGTGGATTGTTTCACCGTGGATTAAGCTTCGAAGATAGGCATCTTAATATAAACGAGAAAAAAAAAAGGGAACTCGAACTGCGGAGTCTCAACACAGCCCGGTCCATTGGTGTCCACAGTTCTGTCTCACCCTGCGCTACGGGACTTGTAATACCAGTGCGATGAGATTCAATCTCATCGCACTGGTATTACAACCAATGGACCAGGCTGTGTTGAGATTCCGCAGTTCGAGTTCCCTTTTTTCTCGTTTATCTATGTCGACAATAGTACCCAGCGTGAATCACGATGAAATCCAATAATAAGGTTATTATATCATGTTTGTTATTATTTGGAGTGCCATTGGAGTGGTCAGTGACAATAACTTATTGTCTGAATATATTAAGGTATTGTACCTATTGACAAAGGTAGGTATGTAGTACTAACATATCGGATGATGTTCGCTGTGATATATATCCATTCCAACGGAGGCCCCTCCATTTCCTGGTTGACCCTCCTACTAATAGTACACTTCACGTACTAATACTACCTAAATAGATACTTAGTGGTATCATGACCGAATAGAATGATTAACTGCTAACCTCAAACTCATTTAACCTAATTGATCCATCTACAACCACATAGTATAGTTAGGAGTAAGTATTTGTGTAAACAGTCTGGTCTCTCCACGCTAAACCCAAACGGGCGGAAGTGGCAGACCTCCTGCGGCGCGCCGCAACGCGCGACCTCCGAGAATTCTTAGAGCTACACACCTCTTATCAACCACCGAACCACACCTTCCCCTCCACTCAACTTACATTCGATCTCTTCAAACTAGAGATCTCACTTCCTGCCGACTCTGACACATCGTCTATAAAGCTTCTCCAACATGTGCGCGCGCCCGGTCGTCTTTCAGAACCAGCCCCCCCAATCAAAGCTCGCTGAACTAACAATGCAACAGGGAGAGCTTCGATAACATCTACTTGGACCTTTCCAAGCAGCCAGGAAAATGCAAATTGGCTGAAAGTGGTCTGGGATGGAAACCATCTGGTGGCGGTGAAACTTTCACCCTGGATAGCAGCAATGTCGGTGCTGCTCAGTGGAGTCGCGCCGCCAAAGGATTCGAGCTGAAAATTCTATCGCGCTCATCGGGTGTTATTCAGCTGGATGGATTTGATCAAGAGGTAGGTTCATCTGTGGCAGATGGGAATACGTGGTGACGCCCTGACTAACCCTCTCTTGCTTGTACGAAGGACTTCGAACGGTTGAGCAAGGCTTTCAAAATCTGGTACGGTATCAACATCGAGAGTCGTGAGCATGCCCTTCGTGGATGGAACTGGGGTAAAGCAGACTTTACCAAGGCCGAATTGTCTTTCAACGTGCAGAATCGACCCGCTTTCGAAATCCCATACTCGGAGATCTCAAACACCAACTTGGCAGGAAAGAACGAGGTGGCGGTGGAATTTGCGCTCTCTGCTGCTGAGGCGAACGGTGCAAATGGAAAGCCTGCAGGAAGCACGGAGAACCGTGGCCGTAAGGCTGCTGCTTGTGAAGATGAGCTGGTGGAAATGCGATTCTACATTCCTGGTACGGCTGTGAAGAAGGAGAAGACAGAGGGTGCCGAGGGCGAGGAGGAAGAAAATGAGGAAGAGGCGGAGGAGCAGAATGCTGCCAACCTCTTCTATGAGACACTCATGGATAAGGCTGAGATTGGTGATGTGGCGGGTGATACTTTTGCTACTTTCCTGGATGTCCTTCATCTCACGCCCAGGTTTGTCATATGCCCTGATTCCCTCGATAAAAATTGGGGTTGTTTTCTGATGTTTTTGCAGAGGTCGATTCGATATCGATATGTACGAGTCTTCGTTCCGTCTTCGCGGAAAGACATACGACTATAAGATCCAATATTCTGCCATCAAGAAGTTCTTCTTGCTCCCCAAGAATGACGATACCCACACATTGATCGTGCTCGGTCTGGACCCGCCTTTGCGACAGGGTCAGACTCGGTACCCATTCTTGGTGATGCAGTTGAAGCTGGATGAGGAGATCAGCCTGGAACTGAACATGACTGAGTGAGTCTTACTCTCCCTACTCTCGTACTCGGAAGAGCTTTTCAGACTAACTGATTCTAGTGATCTGTTGCAAAATACCTACAAAGACAAGCTTCAATCACACTACGAGGAGCCAATTCACCAAGTCGTGACCAAGGTCTTCCGTGGATTGTCTGGTAAGAAGGTGATCATGCCATCCAAGGACTTTACTAGTCACCACGGCCACCACGGAGTTAAGTGCTCTATCAAAGCCAACGAAGGTCTGCTTTACTTCCTGGACAAGAGTTTGATCTTCGTCCCCAAACCCGCCACTTATATCCAGATGGAGAACGTTGCAATCGTGACGATGTCTCGTGTTGGTGGCGCTATTTCCGCCAGCCGAACCTTCGACATTACTGTGACCCTGAAGGCTGGTATGGGTGAGCACCAATTCAGCAACATCAACCGGTACGTGATCACCACCTGCTGCCTATATTTTATGATATACATTCTGACTGTGATTTAGCGAGGAGCAACAACCCCTGGAAGACTTCTTCAAGGCCAAGGGTGTCCGAATCAAGAACGAAATGACCGAAGACGCCTCGGGCCTGATTGCTGCCACGCTGGATAATGATGAATCCAGCGACGAGGAGGCCGCCCGCGCCGATCGTGGCTCAGCAGACGAGGATTCCGAGTCACCGGATGAGGACTTTGACGCATCTTCCGACTCGGATGTTGCGGAGGAGTTTGACAGTGCACATGAAAGCAGTGGGGATAGTGATGAGGAAATGGGCGACGCATCAGGTGGTGATGATGATGATGAAGCTGCGCGACCCAAGAAGAAGAGCAAGGTGGGAAAATAGGAATGTACAGATAGGAATAATCTATTTTGCAGTGAGACTGCTTCTACTCTGCTGCTGCTGCTGCTTTATACTTGACTCCGTACGTTTCTTTCTCCACACTCGGTGGATCTCACGTGATCAGCCCCTGATCGATGAGTCGAGACTGCATCACAGCGGCAATAATGAATAGTAAACAGTAAATAGTAAATCGAGATCTATGTATTTCTCTCTATATAAGTATATAGATACAATATATTATTCTAAGATCAGTCATAGTATCTAGTTAATCAATGCTTTTTATTCTACAGTGTTAAGTATACGTGGTATACTGTTCTCCAGTCAGGCCAGGTGTATCATCATGTAAACACATTAATATTACCATCAATATTCATTATAATATACCATTATAAGAATAATTTGAACTTGTATAATATACCATACTACACTATATAATATAATGTGATATATAATACTAATATAACACTAGATATATACATCAGTTTATAGTAAAATGGACGTACCTCGCCGATCCACCGCCCCCCCTTTCTTTCCCAGACTGGCAACCTCCTCTCCTTCTCCTCCTCAACTCCCCTTCTTTTTCTCTCGTTCGTTCTTTTTTGATTCCCTCTTGGCTTCCTCCTTTCTGAGGTGCTTTTTGGTTGATTTTGGTCGTTCGCTTCTCTTTACTGCAAGCCTTCGTCCTCTTTCACTCCCACTTCCCCCCCTTTTTTTTCCAACGTCAATCAGGTAATATCTCCCTGACATTTCTCCGATCTTCATCCCCTCCCCTCTCCCCCTCGAATTTTTTTTTCAAGGGACCTTGGACTCGATCATTTACAAAAAATGAAATTGGTCTAGAGTGATTTTCAGCTTGAGACTAACGCGAGAATTCAATTACAGGGGATCTTCCAGTGTCAACTTCTTAGCCTCTCTTCCTCCAAACGACTTTCGCCATGTGTAAGCTATCCCTCCGAATCGCGATATCATTTTCTTCCTATCCTCCACTTCCAAGCATATAATCGATTATACCCATCGGAACTCGACGCTGATGTCTTATTTAGCTTCTCCTCCCCCCGCGACTAGCTCCCCCATCGCGTCCCAGGATTCTCCCACTCCCAGCAGCGGAAAGGAGTCTCCGTTCGTGGAGCGCAGCAACCCAATGGGCTCCGGAAATGCCCAAACCGTGACTTCTCGCGACCCCAAGGCTGTTGCCCAGGCCGCCACCGATATGAAGAACGTTGTTCGCCGCAAGTTGACCGGTTACGTTGGTTTCGCCAACCTGCCTAACCAGTGGCACCGCAAGAGTGTTCGCAAGGGATTCAACTTCAATGTTATGGTTGTCGGTACGTATTATTCTACCCTTCCAATGGCTGTTCAAATCGATCTCCCCTCTCATCATCATGCATTGTATAGGTGAATCCGGTCTCGGAAAGTCGACTCTCGTCAACACTTTGTTCAACACCTCTCTCTACCCCCCCAAGGAGCGTACTGGCCCCAACGCCGACATCATCCCCAAGACCGTCTCCATCCAGTCCACCAGTGCCGACATCGAGGAGAATGGTGTTCGCCTCCGCCTGAGCGTTATTGACACTCCCGGATTCGGCGACTTCGTCAACAATGACGACTCTTGGCGTCCAATTGTCGAGAACATTGAGCAGCGCTTCGATACCTACCTCGAGGCCGAGAACAAGGTCAACCGCAGCAACATTGTCGACAACCGTATCCACGCCTGCGTTTACTTCATCCAGCCTACTGGCCATTCTTTGAAGCCTCTGGATATTGAGGTCATGCGCCGCCTGCACACCAAGGTCAACCTGATCCCCGTTATTGCCAAGGCCGATACCTTGACTGATGAGGAGATCGCTGCTTTCAAGGAGCGCGTATGTTTCCCTTCCAAATAGCTCGAATTGTTTCTAGAGAGTATCAAACTAACCGTTCACTCTTTTCTGCTTAGATCACTGCCGATATCGAGCACCACTCTATCCACATCTTCGAGGGACCCCGTTACGAGCTCGACGACGAGGAGACTATTGCTGAGAACAATGAGATCATGTCCAAGGTTCCCTTCGCTGTTGTTGGTGCCAACTCTGAGGTCACTGCTGCCGACGGCCGTAAGGTTCGTGGCCGTAGCTACCCCTGGGGTACCATTGAGGTCGACAATGAGGAGCACTGTGACTTTGTCAAGCTGCGCCAGATGTTGATCCGTACCCACATGGAGGAGCTCAAGGAGCACACCAACAACTTCCTGTACGAGAACTACCGCTCCGACAAGCTCACCCAGATGGGTGTTGCTCAGGACCCCAGCGTGTTCAAGGAGGTCAACCCCGCTGTCAAGCAGGAGGAGGAGCGTGCCCTCCACGAGCAGAAGCTCTCCAAGATGGAAGCCGAAATGAAGATGGTCTTCCAGCAGAAGGTTTCCGAAAAGGAAAGCAAGCTCAAACAGAGCGAAGACGAATTGTACGCCAGACATCGCGAGATGAAGGAACAGCTAGACCGGCAGCGCCAGGAGCTAGAGGACAAAAAATCCCGCCTCGAGAGCGGACGGCCCATCGAAGAAAAGGGCAAACGCAAGGGTTTCTCTCTTCGTTAAGAAGAGCTAAGGCTCCTTCCTCTCTCCTCGTCGCCGTTGACGGCTGCTACACCCTCAGAACTTTTGTGAAACTGCTTTGAAATATCTCATCCCACCCGCGCTCTCTCCTTCCACCGAACTTATTTTCCTTATCTTGTCATCCAACAATCACCACACTCCCTAACGCAAGTTCTTTTGATTTCTTATTACTTTGTTCTCCTTCGACTTGATTTCTCGTTTTTCTCCCCGCCGAATGGGCTCCACGCATCGCAAAAAAGAATGGTTTTGATAATATGATACTCTCAGGTGTGGCATCCGATTCCCACTCCACCCTTGGTTTCCTTCGTTCATCTCGAAGGAAATCACAAAAGGCACAGGAATCGGATCAATCCCCTCTTTACAACTTATTAAACCCCCATCTTCTTTTTTCTTCTCTTTCAACCAACTCCCGCCTCCTTATTACCCTTCTTGTGATGTACTTTTGCTACGCCATATCTTGTTGCCCGCTATTCTGTGTGCCCTATTACCCGCTCCTTTTTCTTTTCGTTAATTCTTTTTTTTTTTTGCCTTGTACGGGGCCATTCGGGTCTCCCGTTTGGAATTCCATGTTAGTCAATTGCAGCGCTTCGGCATTTCCTAGTTTGTTTTTTGTATAGTGAGTGTAGTAAGACAGAGTAGTTCTGTTACTGGGACTTTACATCGGGTGAAATGCCAGTACGATTGTATTGATTGAACTTCGACTTCATGAGCTAGCAAAGGCTTGATTAATCGTTGTTATTACGTATAACTTCAACCTGAGGTCTGTATAGTAATGCATACTTGATTCTACCCAACTAAGTATAGAGTAAGTAAAGAGTAAGTACCCTCCGATTTGACATCCACTCTATGCACTCTTCAACCAAACATTCTGATCCTCCCCATATCCATAAGGAATCCAAGACCCATCAAAATACTGTTGCAAAACAGTCTGCGTATAAGACATATCATCAACACAATAATTCCCCCCAGAAGGTCCAATATGAGAACAATGAACATCCGGCCTCAGCGGCACCATATGCTCATGAACCTCCCTACAAAGCAGCGTATCACGACCAAGCTCATAACTCTTCCCAAATCTCACAGTCTCAGTCAAATAATCATAACAAGCAGAGCTATTATCATACTGCTGATTATCCCCTGTACAATTTTCCTCATGAGTAGCGCAGATAGTTTTTACCAAGATATCAGAGATATACTTCACAGCTTGATCAGGAGATGTAGCGTTGATTTTAGCGGCAGTCCCCTCTAAAAGGAAATCTAGTAGATACTCAAACCATCGAAATGTCGCGTCGTATTGAGTGATTTTTCCATCGGTGTTAAATTCAATCCATGTGTCGATTGTTACGGGAACTAAGACTCCGAATGTAGTTGCGTTAAATGTAACGATCGTTGTTGCGGACGCGATGTTATCGTTTGCGGTGAATTGGGTTATGCTGTAATTTATTGGAACCCCGACTAAACTGACATGACCTGGATCAGCGAAGAGACCGAAAATATATTCTCGATTTAATTCGTCGCCGTCGAAGGTTCGTGTGATATCGACGCGGCCTTGGACCTGCTCTTGCATGTTAATGTTTGCAACACGCGAGAAACGGAAATAAGTCAAGCATGTATGAAGAAGGGGATAAAACTAGCATCAGGTGCAAAGACAGTAGATGAATTGCCTTCGATTTGTTTCTTGTTTTGAGGATATAGGAATGCATCCCAGAATCCGGTTTCGAGTTTCCATAGTTCATCGAAGGTGAATTTCGGCTGGTTAGCCTCGTTCGATATGGATTTCGTAGCTTCAGATCCGCTGGGAAGTAAAGTGAATGAAATCCCGATCAAGGAGATTAGAGGAATTGGAGAGAACAGCATGTTGATGTGAGCAATACTTATTGCTATATTCAACTATTCTCGAGAGAGAGAGAGAGAGAGAGGGAGGGAGATAATGAACTGCCTACGTCCAACTTATACGAGATTGAACCACGAGGACAAACCAAATTGTTAATATTTGCTTTTTCAGTCTTATTTAAAAAAAAAAATACGAGGACTAAATATTCGAATACCTCCCAGGTATGCTCATGGGGCTGCAAATGTGGCTTTGGAACGCCTGAAGGTAACGTTCTTTGGAATATTTGGTTGAAATGCACGCTTAATGGTGCCCATTTTCGACAAGGATGAGATCAATAAATTATATGAATTTGTCTGTATAATGTACAGGGAGTATCCTGTGAAATAAATTCTCAGAACCTGATTTTTCCTGGTGAGTTTGTTGTCGATGTTGTTCGTGGGGAATGTAGTCGTTGTATCCACTTGCGTTCCCCGCCCCTTGGCCTTCTGATCTGTTTCAAGATCTAATGGAAATACTATGTAGCACATAATTGTAGTCGCTGGGAATGGATATAATTGGTACTCATTTCCTCAGCATTATCCCCTCATTCTACCATGGCTTTGATCACAATCTCTGGACCAACATGCCCAATCGACCGTCTCCAATGACTATATGCAGACTCGGAAACACTGATATTGACAAAGATACTCATCAATGGTCAGTTCAAAGAGTCTCAAGTATATGCATTTGACCTACCAGTATAAGAAGAGGACGATGGTATGTGAACTGAGTGGGTGAAGTGTGTTGGTGAAGGGAAGAGGTGAGAGGGAAGTCTCAGCGATGAAAAAGGAAAGGACTTTGTCAGTGCTATTTTTAGTAGTGTACACTCTTGATTTAAGAATATTTTGAATTCATTGTATATAATTTGTATATTATAGGACTGATCAACTAATGAGAATATCTATGATGACAATGAGAGTTAGCAAACAATTTAGGCTTTCTTCAAACCCAACAGAATACATCATCAAGTCATGTGGAACTGTGAACTTTCAGTTTTTTCTATTTCTATCAGAATATATTTAGATCAAGTCTCTATTTGCAAACTCATAAAGCCGTTTCACTCATATACACATCTATAGCTTAGCAACATCAATACGTTTTCCACTCTCATCAAACTCAATCTTCTTTCCAGTGATCAGAGACTCCTGCAGAGCGCATCCAATAGTGACAGCCCGGACAGCAGAATCCAGACGCAGAGGAGGAGCAGTATTATCAAGACAAGAAGCAGTAAACTCATTTGCCTCTGTGATGAATGCCTCGCGGAAACGTCCATAGTAATCGGGTGGAATCTCACGACGGATACCAGTGGACTCATACAAATTGACCAGGTTAAGTTGAGGTTGGGTGTTAACGGCGACCTTGCCATTTGTACCGAAGATTTCGGTACAGTCTTCTTGACCAGCAGCCATCATGCGCGAGCAATAAAGCTGAGCGATCTTGCCTCCCTATTTATGGTATTCGCAAATAAGCTTCCACCCTCTCGTCCGTCTTGTAAAACGAACGGGGAAAACTTACGTAGAATTCAATAATTCCTAGAGCATTGTCTCGGTCATTATGTTTGCGGAGATCAGGTTGGACGGCGGTAATTCCGATAGCAGTCACACTCTTAACCTTGCTGTCCTCACCGAAGAACCAAAGAGCTAGATCGATATCATGGATCGAGCAGTCTACAAAGATACCACCAGAAAACTCGGCATATGCGACGAAGAAACCACTGGGATCCAACTTGTCGCAGGTCTGTGAGCGGAAAACAGAGGGTGTACCAATATCGCCGTTGGCTGTACGTCGGTGGGCATCGCGGTAGGAAGCATCGAAACGACGCGAGAAGCCACAAATGACCTTTTGGTTGGGGAATTTCTTGATAGAGGCAGCATAGGCGTCGACGACGGACTGAGACTAAATGAGAAGATATTATTAGTTTCAGAATCATGGAGAAAACTACGACATACTCACAATCTCAGGGCTGGTACTGATGGGCTTCTCGCAAAGAACGTGGAGACCACGCTCAATGGCCTTGATCGCTTGTTCGGCGTGGACGGTAGTAGCGCTGGCAACGACAACGGCTTGTAGGGTCTTCTCCTGAGACAGCATTTCCTCATAGTCTTTGTAGGTGCGCACATTCCCGAACTCTTTCTTCGCGGCATCTAACTCAGCCTGGACAGGCGAGCAGACGGCAATTAATTCGGCGCGAGGGGTGAAATTAGCAAAGTGACGGGCATGACGCATTCCTAGAAATAATTAATAAAGCTCGCAGAGAAACACTTTCAAGAATTTGAAATGATCAGCTTACCCATGCGACCAATACCTGCGACGGCAACTTGGAGCTTTTCGGACATTGTGAAAGATGGCAGAAAGAAGATAGTAAGACAAATGAGACTTCAAATCTGGGAGAATAACAGTGATGGGATGGTCATTTATATACCTATTGATGCATCTCTACTACACAGCTATTACTGCCCCTCATCGGACATGTTTCAGACACTTTTTTCGTCGATCATCCCGGTGGTTTGCATTGATTACTGCATAAGGTAGTCCCCGGCGAAGTATGTTCGGCGACAATTTCCCCATACACTCCCTTGATAGTCTCCACCTCCACCTCTCCCCGCCTCAATTTGCTTTGAGAGGAGTCGAGGCGAGTATTTAGTGGTCTAGGCATGCTCATTGTGGACCATTGGATTGATCTGGCGCATATTCAAACCTCCGAGTATTCGTGCTTTCTTTGGAATTGGAGAAATGCGCAGATTCAAGTTTATCTGGTGCTATTAATTGTATCGCAGTGGAGCCTTTTTTTTTTCTCCGCACTTCGATTCTTACACAGGATCTGAGTGGAATCTGGTGGCGATGGGCCGAATTTGGGTACAATTGATGAATATACTGGGCTTCTAATTATACATATGAACACTCTACTCCATCCCATCATATCCATCCCACCCCCAAGCCCCCTTTAGCGATTCCTGTGTACTAAAAACAGGATAGGCATGTTCTTCCCCAAGTTTCGTCAGAAATCCCAAAAGTGCCTCCTGCTCTAGACGATCAGTAAATCGATCACCACACATCCCAACCGCGACGGAAGCAGTCACGAATCCTGGAGGGCTATGTTGGTTAGAAAGAGCCATCCCACAAAGGCGCAATACGATAGAGCGTACTTTCTGATCCACTGATCGCATGGCCGTTCGCTGACTAGGTCCCAGACGGGGTAATTTGGGATTATAAACAATGAGCAGGATACGCGCAAGTTCAAAAAACTGAAGGCCAGCGACGTGGCAATTATTCAAATACCAGAGTTCTGGAAAGACTTCTCCACGGGTACGGTCTGGCTCGCGCGTATAGATGGGTTTGAAACTTGGCGGACCGAGTTCAGTCCATAAGGTTTCAAACAGGATTAATTCGTTATAGCGGGCTATTCGCATGTCGGTGGCCGGTATGGGATGTAAGATGCCGGTACTGGAGGATTGGTGTGAGTCTCGAGGGACACCCTCTTCATCGGAACCAAAGCAGTATTGTAATACATCTGCGCAATGAATCACAAGACGATCGGCCCAGACATAATCGTCTGCCGGCTCGAATGAGCGATATGGTTCACATGGATCTAAGGGAAGACGGAATGGTCGCTGTTTACTGAATGCCGTGATGATTTCTTGTCGGAGTGCGATCCAATATGCTGCATGTCGAAGTCCGAACCCTGCCACTGCAGATGGAGCTTGGACGTCGAGAAATATCTGTATACCCTTGAGTGCACTCTCTGTGTCCTCATTTATCGATGGCACTGATGAGTAGTTGCATTAGTGATGATATCATTCTAATGAAAGCAAGGGGTGTGACATACTGTCCACCTCCTCGTAGAAGCGGAGAATCACAGCAGCAGCTAGTAGATTCTCATCTTGTGCTTCACGTGAATGATCCGACAGAGATACCAGATGTGCAATACATTCATTGTGATAGTGGATAGCAGTTTCTGGGGTGAGGTCTGGCAGCACTTTGCCCCCGTAATGAATCTGGTTCCCGTGATAGTATTTTTTGATTCGACTGAGGTGTCTCGCCGAGGCAGTATAGATGGCATTCAACAGTGGAGGACACGATCGGGCTCGTAGAGGGACAGTGCAAGCGAAATGTCTTTCACCATCGCACAGGTCAAACTGCAAGAGTAAAGTGTCAGTTAGGGCTAATCTTGACCGGTTTTGCAGACAGGGAAATTCTACCCAAGGAGCAAGTTGAACAACAAAATATCGCAAGAGACATGCTTCATGCTCATTCAAGCTGGGTAGTCTATTATCACCCGAATTAATGAAATCTTGACATCCAGGTGAGGCGTTACTGCTATGTGAGAAATTTGGAGAGGCGGATGGAATAGAGGAATGATTATCCGGCGATAATTGCAAGGGTTGATATAGCGAGAAAACGGCCAATGTGTCTGCGCCTTCGCGCCGATGACTCGAAGGCGATAGAAACGGTTCGGATGAATGTGATGTTGTATTCTCGTTCAATAATGAGGATTTCTCAACCGCCCGATTATCGGGCGAGCCTATACTCTGACGTCTCGGTAGCGCCCAAGACGAGTCGCAATTTGAATCAACCGAGTAATGTCTGGCTATGTCGGCTGTCTCATCGACGTAATTGTAATCCACTGCGGTCCGGATGAGCAACTGTAATCGGCAATGACAGAGACCGATGCCGATGCCGATGCGTGCATGATGCAATATTTTGGGATTATCGTACCTTGTCCGATGGGTAACCAAGGCTGATCATCGGCGAAATTATACCGCGCACTGGCGCTGGATCCATGACGAAAACCTGATGGTAAATCCTGCCAGATGCATGATGATCCGGTCTTTTCACAACGTTGGCATGAGGGCTTTTGACCATCGCCTGGTGTTTTCGAGTAAGTCTTGAGCTTGTAAACAGAAAGGTTGTACTAAGTGGTGATAATACTCACATTTTACATGTCGGTCTGAAACAACACAGGATATAATGTCAGTAAGCTAATCTATATTCTCCAATACTAGACTTGATACCACTCACTTCGGCACTCCTGACTTTTGACCATTGAAATGTTAGCGATTTGTCGTAGACAACACAGACAACGAGTGGGTCTCACCAAGGAACAGTCTTGTTCCGCGGCATAGTGATTCTCAATCTGCAAATGCCGACAGTAATAATATAGCGCTGTATGTAGAAAGGGAACGAGGTCTAATGGAAGTGGCTAGTAGAAGTATTAATGGCAAGTTCGGCGAGAATTTACCATCTCCACACTCTTCGAGCAGTGATGCGGGGTTGAAACTGGGCATTCTGGGGGCGGAGCTTTGATATTCTCCACAATCCATGCACCAGACGCTCTTTCATTGGATAATTCTACACGGAGTTGGGCCGAGTTGCCTCGCGAATGTAGAAACTAGCTATGGTGTGTCCAAAATTCAGTGGAAGAGTCAAGCCATTTAAACGAATATCTTCGTATGAAATGCGATATAGACCTTTCAGTGCGGATCTGGAGAAAGATCATCCTTCGTTCTTTATATAATTCATTTCTTCCAGCATAAGAATACCAGTGCCAGCCATGAATGGTCTCAATCGAGAAAGTTCTAATTCAGATGATGGAGATTTAAAGGATCTCACGGGACACGTTGAAGGATCCACAATTATTTGATTGGATACCATCGAGAATACCAGATGCAGCAAGTTTGCCTGGTTTAGTATCGTTGACAGCAGCTGTTGGTGGATTTATTATTCGGATACGATACTGGCATTATATCTGCCATTTTGGTATATTTGGGAAATGATCTAGGAAAGACATTGAATAGCAGTGAGAAAGAATTGGTTACTTCGAGTACCTCTGGAGGTGCTTTCATTGGTGCAGTCGTGGCCGGATTATGTGCTGACCGTTATGGGAGAAAAATGGGGATCTACACTGGTTGTATTCTGTTTATAATTGGTGCAATCATCCAAGCTGCCTCTTATTCTATTGCTCAGATGACAGTCGGAAGAGCTGTTGTGGGATTAGGGGTTGGTTCTGCAGCCATGATTGTTCCAGTGAGTATATTTCTATGATTCTGAAATTTTTTTTTTTTTACATCTTTTTTTGACATTCACAAACTGATTTCCAAAAGCTTTATATAGCCGAAGTTGCACTGGCGAAATATCGTGGACGTATGATAAGTCTGGATAATTTATCAATCACAACGGGGCAACTAGTCAGCTACGGTATCGGAGCTGCATTCGCAAGCGTTTCTCAGGGATGGCGATATATGGCTGCAATTGGTGCAGTACCGGTAATAATTCTTTGTTGTCTTGTTCGATTCTGTCCGGAACCACCACGACAATTGGTCTATCACAGTAAACGGGACGAAGCTGCAATTGTCATTTCCAAGATCTTTCCTGATGCTAACGACTTACAGGTTCAGCAAAAGCTTCAACACATTTCTATACACGTGGAGACGAATCGGAATTTAAATACATCATTATGGTGGCAGATCAAACAGCTTTACGTGGTTGGAGCGAATTTCCGTGCAATATTTGCGACATGTGGCCTCATGGCTGTTTCTCAATAAGGTGGATTTAATTCAATCCTCTATTATTCTGGTACAATTTTTGTTGCCGTCGGATTTGACAAGCCCATTGCAGTGGGTATTATTATTGCAGCCACAAATTGGATATTTACCTGGATCAATTTGTTTCTCGTTGATCGTGTTGGTCGTCGACAAATCCTCCTGAACACATTATGGTTAATGGCCGCAGCAATGGCATGTGCAGCCATATGCTTTCACTGGGTTCCAATTAGCCCCAGTCTGGAAATTACATCTCAACAGACAGGCTGGGCTGCGGACGTAGTGTTAGCCAGCATGGTGGTTTTCGTGGTGTTTTACTCAGTTGGAGCTGGCAACATCGCCTGGATGTCTTCAGAGTTCTATCCAATTGAGGTTCGTGCCGTAGGGAGGATGCTATTGACAATGAGCTGCTGGGGCTCAAATCTCATTGTATCTTCTGCTTTCCTCACACAGATGGAGAACATTACTCCATCGGGTGCTTTTGGCTTTTATGCAGCGATATAATCCTTCGGCTGGATTGGTGTCTACTTTTATTATCCTGAAGTCAAAGAGATGACGCTTGAAGATACCCGTGAGGTGTTTGAGCATGGGTTTGGGGTTGGGTTTGCTCGTGAGAAACAAAAGGAACCCAAGGCTAGTTCACAGACCTCAGATGCTAGGGATATGAACCAAGTCTAAAAATTTGGGCCTTAAAAATCAATGTATCTATATCACAGTATTTCTGCATTCTGTTTAGAATATGAAAGCATTTAGCGAAGCATGAATGTTACGGCCATTGATATATTAGCAGACAAAATTTCTAGGTGGTCATTTTGAGCAGCGTGGATTTCAATAAAATCTTGCCTAGGTTCTGTGTTCAATAATCTGTTCTAAATAAGACCTTCGAATTGGAAATACACCCACGAGCAGAAGAAATGGAAGATGTAATATTGATATTGACTTATAGTATGAGCTTGGGCTATAAGATCCACCAAGTCCACCAGTATCGTAATGGCTCTGGCTTGTTACTTTGGCGATGTCGATGTTATTTTAATTGGCAGCATATTTAGCAGCCACAATGTTGGCCTGTACTGAATTCTCAGTATCATCCGATGGATAACCCGAAGTCATAATGCCTTCATAAAATGTGCCCTGGGCACTATTGCTATTATCGCCTCCAATACCGAGAATGATAGCCCCCTCCTTCTTCATAGGGCTATAACCAGTTGGATAGGCTCCACTCCAGTACGTTCCAAGTGAACCGGAGACAGCATTGCCACCACGAAGTGACCACTTGTTTGGCTGACCTTTGACAACAGCCGTGACGAAACGTGAAGAAATCGACGGATTTGTTGATGTCACATCAAATTCGTTTCCAGCGGATAGACCATTTTCAAGATCAGCTAAGATCCAGGGACCGTCTCCAGTCCCGGTACCATATCCAGTACCAAGACCAAAGTAGATAGCCTCCATATGGGCATCTCCATTGTCGGCATTGTTTGTCTCTGCATTCCCGTAGTCGAAGCAACATCCACCATTGTAATCTGTTCCATCAAGCACGGCATACATGCCTTCTGCTCCATCGCCAGTCGCTGTTCCCACAGCGGTATCACAGCGGTAGCCCATTCCTGGCTCGATCTTGATACCGTACGCCTTTTTCCCATCGAGCGTGATGGGCGCCCCAGTTGCACTGGCTAGTTTGTCTGGGCCCGGAGCTGCACTCCCTCCAGGGGCTTGGGTAAGATGATTGGCATTACCAGACTGGTCGTATATTATGGTAATGCTGCAGCTAGTGTTTTCACAGAAGCTATCTTGAGCAGCAGCGTCGGCCACTGAGCCAGCGGAGACAGGTGAGATGTCGACTGTCTTGCTATCAGAGGCACGAGAGACTTGATACAGTGGTCCCTTGTAAGCATCGTATAATGCTCGAGTCGAGCTATGGGCTGCGACGCAGGGTGTTTTGCCTGATTCGTAGATATCACATGGTCCAGCTGCTACCAGGGAGCTTATGGCACCGAGGGATATAGCAAGTACCGAAGAAGCGTGATTAGGCATGACTACTTCTTTGTGTTGAACGCAAACTGGATCCGAAGATACACAATTGTGTGGACGATGCTTCTTGAAAATATTCGGATATGATCTGTATTCGTTTTGAGGCTGTATTTAAATAGATCTGATACTGCGGGGTAGTGAGCTTCTTTCAGTCACTTGGATCGGTCACAAAGTATTTTTCGGAGGTAAGTTATCCCTTTCTGGAAATGAAGTAGTATTTCATAAAGCTTAGAGCACTGCATATGCGGATACCGCGGAAATCAGGTATCGGATGGATTATATTATGCCTTATGATAGTCCCAGCCTTCGAACTAGGCTTTCGCATGACCGATTATCAAAGCGTTGGCTGCTTCACTGAATTATTGCTATTGTATTCAATTGGGCAATATCAGAAAAACTCTCTATTTGCATAACAGATACCGTAGTCAAAATGACAGAGAATGAAAGAAAAAGGAGAGGAATCTCGGTCTATCCGAAACTGGCTTCCGTTACTCTTCCCACGGATTGGAACGCCAACACTATGACCATTTAACTAAGCTATATCAAGGTAGCTGGTATCTGAATATACGGTTGATTTGACATAACAAGTCTAGCGTATCGATGCAAGGGCTTCTAGATGAAGTTTCCCGTGTAACCCATATAAGCCACTTCAAGCGTAGGCGTAAGCCACCGGTCGTTCTGCAGGATCAGAATATCGCCAAGCACAGTTAAGCTTATGGGCTTCAAGACATGATTCAATTAAGAAGGGCCTAGTTTCATGGGTCTGCAGGCCATATCAAAGCTTATACTATATATGATGATACCGTCCATATACTAACTAGAGAAAGGATTAAAGGGAAGTATATCAAGTTTACGACTTTCGAGCTTGAAAGGTTTTACTTGGATTGATTACAATTAGCCGAAGTTACATCGACATGAAAACATGATTAGACCTTCTGGGTCCATCTGTCTTCTCGGGCACTAGTTTCTATTTGATCAGTCCTTAATGCGGGGTATCCAAGATTCGGAGATTTCCAAGTATAGCCCGGAGTTTATCGCAACCAAGAATGATCAGATCGGTCTACTTTAATCAGACCAGCGATTTTGATTAGTGGTAATAATTTAATGCCCCAGACTGTCCCAATGAGTCCAGCTTAGACTACATGCGCTGCGGTGACATCGCATTAGAGAAGGGAAGACCCGACCCGTGAGAGAGTGGCTCGGTCAAATACTTCAAAGCCCTAATGAGGCCGGACATCCACAAATCTGGTCAATGTGACATGCGGTGAATACCCTTAACCTCCTTGTTCAGATGAAAATATGACGAAGAGGCGGTGATGGAGCTGCGTTTCTATTTCACAAGACTCTGAGTTCAAAACCATACTTGGACATCCTTGAGCAAGAAAAAGACCTTCTTCCATGGTGTCGTTAAGTGATGAAGATGGTCATTTGTAGAAATCTCAAGAGTCTTGTGATCAAATACTCGGACTGGCTAATGCATAGAGAGATATCAGGTGGCTTTGGTGTTACCACCTGATCAACTTCAAGTTGGCCAGGGCCGTGCGAAACCATAACCTTTAAACAAAGCAAGGAAAAGTGAGTAGTGAGTATCTGACATCATCTGGTCTGCGTGAAGTATGAAAATTTTGAACTGCCGAGGTGATGCCCGCAGATCATCAAGCTTGGAGGATGAACTGGGTGGGCCAAGAAGATAGAAAAGGGAAACTCCTCGCCGACGATTGCTCGTTGAAATTGCGGGGTAATCAGATATACTGCACATAGTTTATTTAGATATTAGAGCGCAGGCTCTCATGTGGCGAGTGTTAGAGAGCCTTTTCATAGAAGTTTGGTCCTCTTCGGTAAGCTAGATACAATCCCAGCTTCAGATATACTCTTTGTTATTGTCTAAACTGGCGTCTTCGGCTTCAAAAGACCTCAGAGGTGTCGGTAAATGCACTAAATACGATTGTTTCCGCAGTGACATGAGTTTGCACAATTAGTCATTGATCGAATTATTCAGGTCATTAATGGTATCAGGCCTATATATCAGAAGTTTTTTAAGACAGATCCTAGGTTTGATCGTTTAGAAGAGGTAAAACGGAGATAAGAATGATATTCCGTCTAAATCCGAGATTTGAGGCTGTTGAATCGTTCGAAGTTGAACTGAACATAACATCAACTCTCGCGCAAGCCAATTCCCTTCTATTACTAGTAAAATGTCTTCAAAGTCGAGCCAGACAGCCCTCTCATATCTTGAAGGCTTCAAGACACTTTCTCCAGATGTCTTTCTAGCATTCCTAGCCCCAACCGCCATTCACAGATTCGCCCCAGCTTCACTCTCTCCCCCCGAACCGATGAGTCCCACAGCATTCGGCAATCATTTAATCAAACTTCAAGAAGTTCTAGAAGAATTCCCTGTTTCTCCCAGAGAAATCTTTGACAGCGACGAAAAAGGTCAGGTAACAATCTGGGCTACAAGCGAAGCCAGATTCAAAGAAGAATGCAAAGACAATGGCTTGTCAGAGGAGGAGTGGGCATACAAGGGTGAATATATTTTTATATTTACTTTGGATGAAAATCGGGAAAGGATTGTGGATATTGTCGAGTTCTTGGATAGTAAAGCGACAGAGAGGCTTAGGGGATTGATGGCTCGAGCACGGAAGAATTTGCAGGTCAAGAGGGACTAACCTTAGTCATTTGGAAATGATGATTATTGAGATGTTCTTAGATTTTTTACACGGGTTGCTTCAGAGACAGGACACTTGAACTCGATTGTCGATGAATAGTATCTGTTCTTAATTGGGGATTTGAAGCTGATGGCATTTTTCTACTGGTGGCTGCACTGTCAACGAAAGGCAAGATCAAGCCCGGAAAGAAATAGAAGAAAGGTATAAAGAATATCTGGCTCTGTTAAATCTAGGCTTGTCATCTGCCTTTGATGGTCTGCCAGAATCTACAATATCAGTGGAATAATGAAATGATACGAACCAGTTTCCAGAATTAAGTCTCTTATTCCATATCCCGTGAGCTACACAATAATCCTGTTAGCGAAGATTCAACATTATTCAGAGAGCAATCAATAGACTCGAGTTAGGACCAATATTTAACGCAAGAAAACGGCTAGAGTACGAAAAAGTATGCCTCCGAGAATGTGTTCTAGATTGATTATATACAGCGGCCCAGAGAGACGTGAAACATACCTAGGAACCTAGAACACATACGGACTCTGCTGTCAAAATTTCTCGAGGGAGTTCAAATTTATTAGAAACTCAACGAGTCCTGAATCAATTGTCTTGAAAATTTCACCCTTGGGCGAAACAGAAGACGCGGCAGATTAACATCCCTCGACAGTATATGAAAATTTCTGGACCCTCAATACATTAAATGTCAACAATTGACTCTGAATAACCGGCCTTAGATGAATTGGATATAGTGGAGGTGGATCTTAGGTTCTGACATCCTTGTTTCGCCTCTCCGAAGATTTCCCGACCGGGTTGTGACTGTTTCTAGAAGACTTCGATGAGGCAGATAGACGACCAACCATATCCCCAGCCAAGGGAGACGCTGTATTATGTTATTGGTACAATTTATCATTAGACTTTTTCCCGAAAATTTGGTCTTGGGGTAAGATGATGCCTAAATCACCAGGGTCCATCTTAAATGATGTGATATCAAATCGGTGTCTGCAGTGGCGGTTGGTAAGCAACGAGGAAGTATTCCGCATTATATCCGATGCTGAATGATTCTGAATCCACTTACTCCTGACTGTACAACCTACTCTAAATAATTTTGCCGAGAACACATCGGGTACCTGCATTACAATAAGAAAGGAGTCACAGCATTCTTTTGACCCACGTTATTCCGCAAATACCTCTCCCCCTATCTAGATTGTGTAACTATACTGGCTTACAGTACATTGTCAAAGTAGACACAGCATCCTTGCTGATTCAAGAACTCGCATAAAGCGGTTAAATGCACCGGAAAAGAGCTTTTACCCTCTACACACAAGGTTTTCCTCAGAAGATCTCAATCAGATAACGCAACCCCTATGCCTAGTTTCATTGATAATTTCTGTTTCAAGCCAAGCCTCCCCTGCTAATTTCCATGAACGGTCTAATTACCGATCTAAGAAGTCTCCAAAACGGCGCGGCTAAGCAAATAAGAACCGAAGTATGATTCTGGACAATCCTGAGAGTGTCTGAGCCGGACTCTTCGGGAATTTAGTGGAGACGTCAGGCTTTTCTGGCCGCAGAAGAGTTACCGCACAGTGGAGAACCATGCGCCTCTGACGGTAGCCAACGGCGCCATCTTATCAAATTGGCACCATTCTTCATCGGGTATAAGTTACTGTCTATCTTCAGTGCCTAGAGTGGCTGAAGCAAATTATCTTCTCAAATTGTTCTAAATGATCCACTTATTCCATTGTTTCAGTTGCTTATGAGAAGATCGCTAATCTTGCCATCAGAAAGTCTCAAATCTTCCTATACCTGACAAGGAAGGTTGGCACAAGCCAAGAGCAAAATATGACACAATATGGAGATCTTTGGTAGTCGGGTCTCAGAACTCCCGAGTGACAGGCCACTGGGTATTCGGTATTCTATTTAGGATAGAATAGAGATGAGGATATTTTACGGACAAGTGCCGAGTTAGAAAAACGTGAAGACCCCCGGATCGAAAAAAGATCCCTCTCTTCTTTTTGTCCTCTTTATACTTCATTCTGAAAATCATCTTGAACCGCTCATTTTTCACGCAAGATGCGGTTACTTCAAGTCGGCTGCCAAGCAGCCCTAGTGGCCGCCATGGGAAGTCTGGTGTCTGCTGCCACCTTCAAGGATCACTATTACGACTATATCGTCGTCGGTGGTGGTCCAGCCGGTATCATCTCCGCTGAGCGGTTCGCCGAAGCTGGCAAGAAGGTTCTCCTTCTTGAGCGTGGTGTTGGACCAACTGTCGAGACCGGTGCTAATGATACTCTCACCTGGAACAAGTCGCTGACACCAATTGATCTGCCCGGTCTCTCTGCTGATGTCGGTAACCTCCCTGAATGGGAGAAGTATATGTGCACTGATACCGAGGGAATGGCCGCATGTGTACTTGGTGGCGGTGTTACCGTGAACTACATGGTCTTCGTTCATCCTCCTGAGCATGACTTCGATGATAACAACAATTGGCCCGAGGGATGGAAGTGGAAGGATCTCAAGCCTGCTGCTGAAAGGCTTTATAAGCGCAACCCTGGTACTACTCTGCCCTCTGCTGATGGCAAGCGGTACGACCAGGGAATGTATTCTGTTCTCTCGAAGTTTTTTAACAGAATTGGCTGGAACTCTGTCGATATGATTTCCCAGCCCAACGAGAAGCACAAGGTCTACAGCCACCCATCCTGGAACATCGTTGATCAAAAGCGTGCTGGTCCTGTCCGCACTTACCTGCCTCTGGCCGAGAAGCGTGATAACTTCTCCTTGGAGCTCGGCGTCAAGGTACTCCGTGTCGTTCGTTCCGGCAGCAAGGTCACAGGCGTTGAAGTCGAAACTACCTCCGGCGAGACTGAGATCATCACTCTCGCCCATGATGGTCGTGTCGTTCTGTCCTCCGGTGCTCTCTCTACCCCTCGTCTCCTCTTCAACTCCGGCATTGGTCCTAAGAAGCAGATCGAGACTGCCAAGAAGAGTGGAATCAAAGTTCCTCCCAAGAAGGACTGGCTCGATCTACCCGTTGGTCTTGGATTCCGTGATCACCCCATCTTCACCCTCAACGTCCAAACAAACGGTTCCTTCGGCATCCCCGACTACGACGCCATTATCAACGGCACTGACCGCAAGGATATCGCCCTATACAAGAAGAAGAGCGGCATCATCACTCAAGGAAAGCACCGGGCTATTTTCTTCTCTTCTAACGAATTGAACGGTCAAACTCGCTATTACCAGGGTTCTTGCGCCCCAGCTGAAGACTCAGTCATCGAAATCAAGACTTATCTCACTCACGGTGCTGTCTCCAGTGGTGTTCTGGGTCTCGACTCCAACCAGAAGACCGTCATCGAGAAAACTCCTTACCTTTCTTCTGATGAGGATTACAAGGCTACCGCATCTTTCGTCGAGGAGTTGATCAACGATATCAGCACTCCTGGCTCGGGCCTGCAGCTCATCACCAAGCCCAATATTACGACCATTCTGTCGAACATCGCCTCTGGCAATCACTACACCACCACTGCCAAGTTGGGTACTGATGATGGTCGTAAGGGAGGTTCTTCCGTCGTCGACCTTAACACTAAGGTTTACGGAACTGACAACCTGGTATGTTATAATCAAGTTTCTTCTATTCCGTCACCATTGCTAATCCAATTTGTTATATAGTTCATCGTTGACGGTAGTATCCACCCTGACCTTCCCACCGGAAATATCCAAACCACTATCATGGTTATTGCTGAGGCCGCTGCTGCGCGGATCCTGGCCCAGCACTAAATGTCGTTGATGGAGAAGAGATGGCTCTCAGCCTAGTATGAGTATTTTGTATTTTTAAAAGCATTTAGACTACTTTCCTCGTAGGAAGTCGAATCAATACCCTTCTAAGACATTCAATATGGACTGGGACTAGTAGATTGCTACCTAGCAGTAGTAGTAACTAAGCCTTGCAGCCTCAACTTTGTAAAAAAAAAATTGAACATATTCAAGATGCTCAATTATTTTAGGAGAAATTTTCTCCTCCCAGGAACTACTAGTTCTAGTACTACTTGAACTAGTAGGGAAAAATAAGATGCCCGGTGTGAATTATATATCTGACCCGGCGCTAGCGCACTGACTACCACTTGTACAGGTAAACAGTGCCAAAACATATGTGGACTAAACTAGCGAGTGCACATACAAAAATCCGCGATAGATCACGAATCCCATTCTAAACAGCCTCTGGACGAGCATCGTAATCAATAGACCAAAATATTACATTTTTGAAAGTGTTGCCAAACCAAACCATCGTGATCAAGTGGACATGGGCCTATCTGCTATGATACATACGGACTCCTGCAGCTCGAAGCAAAGGGAAAAAGAAATGAAAAACATAATAACTATAACCCATTTCAAAGATCACATTCTTTACCAAGCATCCACATCGAAATTCTCTTCCCCGAAGTAGGAGACGACAACAGTGCGGTCCGAGAATTTCCGACCTGCAAGAGCCTTCAAGGCATTTGTGGCGGATTGCTCGGTATCAAACTTGACGTAGATTTTTCCTACGCCGGGAGCTTGACGATTCCCACCGCTTGGTCGAGGAATCTTCAGACTCAGGACTTTGCCGAATTTAGAGCATTCGTCGGTTACGTCCTCGAGAATCTCCTCATAGTCATCGTTATCCAGGAGCTCGTCCACAGTGACCATGTTCAGCAGCTGCAATACACGACCAGTCTCCATGTCCTGCGAAGTGGTCTTGGCAAACATTGACATGGCATTCACGCCCATGTCGAGGCCGACTGCTTGGGTGGTTCCGATACTAGCGTACGACACCTTCAGGTGACGATCACCCAATTCCATGCCGTTCAGGCCCTCCACGGCAATTGGAGTGGACGAAGGTTCGACGTACTCGCAGAAAGCAATGCCCTGTAATACATTAGTGATTGTACAATGAAAAGTGAGGATGATTTCTTTCGGCTCAACTTACCCGTGACTCTTCTGTTGAGGCATCCTTGACCAAGATGAACGATTTCAGCTCACCAAATGACTTCAGTAACATGGTAACAGCTTCCTCCGGGATGAAAGGTGGGATGTTGGCAACACAAATCTTATTTGGTGAGTCCGGCACCTCATTCAGGAGTACACCCTCTTGGTACTCCTGGTCTGCACTTCCATTGGGAACAATATAGTCCTTTGGTCGACGAACTTCAAGTCCCTTATCACCACTGTCAGCCATGGTGATTCCATCAAAGGCCAATGCAACAGTTGCGTCATTAGGTGCCTTGAATTCCAGCAGAGCAAATGTCTTGTCGTCAGCAATTTGGGCCGATATGCAAGGATCAACGCTGTGAATGACATTCAGACCATTCAACTGTAGATTGAAGAACGACATGACGGCGTCTCCTGTGGCAGTCGGGGGGATATTATAGGCGAAGAGACGCTTGGATTGGCGAGAGTTGGAAGGCTTGAGGGCGGTGGTCTCTGTAGACTCCTCAGGCTGGTTCATGAAAGCCTGAAGACGGGAGGGATCCATAGGCTGTTGTCGAGGCGCTCCGGGAAGCGGGAACATGCCAGACAATTTTGCCTGCTCGGCCGTAACATTTTCATAGCCTGGAGGCTTAATGTCCCATTGAGTGAGGCGACGCTTGCGATCCAAGACCGACGGGACATCAGTCAGGTCAGGAGTGGGCTCCTTCTTTCTTGGAGGTGAAGGGCTCCGTCTAGCTTGTTCTCTCCTGTCACCTCCACGATCGCCGCGGTCCCGGCCACCTCGGTCCCGATCACCGCCACGCCGGGGTCGATCCTCGAACAAATCTCGTCGGGGTCTATCATCGAAATCGCGTCGTCGGCGATCGCCGCGGTCACGATCTCCACGGTCCCAGTCACGATCATCTCTTCTACCGGAGTACCGATCTTCGCGCTCGCGGGCACGATAGTCGCGGCTGGAGGAATATGAATTCGCTTCCTGCTCACGTCGCGAACCACGCGAGCCGTGGTGAGGTGAGCGAGAGCGCCGGCGCTCTCCCCTCTCAGGCCTCTCGCCGCGATCACCACGGTCTCCTCTGTCTCGGTCACGTCGCTCATCGCGCTGTTTTTTGGTTAGTCGCAGCCAATTGACCTGTGCAAAAGGTTGATACGTACATAATAATCGCGCGAACGGCCAGAGTCTGCAATTATGAAACAAAAGATAAGGTTAGACAGTTTCTCCCATTTGCTATCGATAAAACATACCTCTGGATGAATAAGTGTCGCCGTTCATTGTGAGCTTGGTGGATGAACAGAGCGCTCCTGGCTTTACTGAAAGGGAGATTGCAGTTTTAGCAAGCTTGGGGTGGCTGACCGCCCTCGCAGTCACGTTGATCTGCTACTGCAGAAGTCTACGCTTAATTATCAGAGTGAATATAACTACAAATGGGCTACCGTGGACAGAGCTAGGGAGCTTTGATTTGGAATATTTTGCAGACTCAACAGGAGCTTCTTAGTTTCTAATTCAACTGCGACAATCTTGAAGTTATTAGCAAAGACAAGCCCAGTACATGGACACCTCTCACCGCCTTTAACACCAAGAATAATTCTGCCGGCGGCTTATCGCTATCGCCGAGTCTCTCCTGTTGAATTGCATCGTCTTTCGTCAAACTTGAGAGTCAATGGAGCCATTGAAAGACTAGACAAAGATGGCCGGTGTCTTTTCAGAATGGTACAAGCTACCAATGAGTCTTAGCGAGCTATGCATTAACACAACTCTGCGCTGTGGTCAATCTTTTAGGTTTGCGCCCACCTAACTCGCTCCGACTACGCAGGCTATGAACTAAAACTGATCCCGTTTGATAGATGGCAAAAGATTCCCGATTGTGAGGAATGGCGATGTGTGTTATATGGACGTCTCTTCTCTCTCAAACAAGACTCGAATTATCTCTACTACCGAACCTATTCGTCCGATGCTTTGCCAACCCCTCCCTCCTCCGTGCTTCCTTCAAGGGCAACATCAGACACAGAAAATAATGACGGCAAATTGCATACTGAAAACCCCGGGGATGATCAGCTTGTTTCAATTTTGAAGCATTATTTGAACCTTTCTTCCAACTTGAGCGAGCTCTATAATCAATGGTCTGCACAAGATCCCAACTTCAAAAAGAAAGCAGCAGCCTTCTCTGGCGTGCGCATCCTTCGGCAGGATCCCTGGGAGGCGCTCGTATCTTTCATTTGCAGCAGCAATAACAATATCTCGCGGATCTCACAGATGGTGGAAAAATTGTGCATTCACTATGGTCCATTTGTTGCGACGATTGGAGAGCGTGCGTATCATGACTTCCCTGCCCCGGATGCGCTCGCAGGTAAAGATGTCGAGAGCAAACTTCGCAGTTTGGGTTTTGGATACCGTGCCAGGTATATCTATCAAACGGCAGTTATGGTCTCACAGGAACGAGAAAAGGGGTGGTTGAATGATCTCTGTAACCCCGAGTCTCCAGCATTTGGCATTGAGGCCAAGGCTGGCGATGAAATGAAACCAGAAGGACGAGATGGATATCGAAATGCCCATGAGAAGTTACTAGAGTTACAGGGAGTTGGGCCTAAGGTATCTGACTGCGTTTGTCTGATGGGTTTAGGTTGGGGTGAATCTGTGCCTGTCGACACGCATGGTAAGTTAATCGCCATCTCCGGTATGCCATGGATCTGACAGTTTGTAGTCTGGCAAATCGCACAACGAGATTATCGATTTGGAAAGAGTTCACAGAAAACCTTGAATAAAGCAACATACGATGCAGTGGCCAATCACTTCCGCAAACTCTGGGGACAAGAAGCTGGATGGGCCCATAGTGTTCTTTTCACAGCAGACTTACGTTCCTTCGCTGACCGACTTGCGACGACCAAGAAGGTGGATGTCAAAGTCAAGGAGGAAGAGTCCGAGGTGAAAATCGAGACAGAAGTCAAGACAGCTGTTGCTCTCACTGCGCCAAAGGTCGAAGCTGAGGTAAAAGAAGAGGAAGAAGAGAAGAAGGGTATCATGAAGGGAGCTGCAAGCAAGAAGAGAAAGGGGCCAGCTGAAAGCATTATTCATGCTGGGCAAACAACGGAAACTAGACGGACATCGAAAAGGCTACGACGGTAGAGATGAGGTCTGCTAGGCACATTGAGTCGACTTGATGTCCGACTACCCTGAAACCAGTAATTATACCACTTTACACCAGGAAATACGATAGAGATTTAAGATTTGAGCAGGGGTTTCATTATTCGTAGATTAGATTAAATTGCATGGACGTTGTTCTAGAAATTCTAATAGCAGTCAGTAAGACGACGTTCCAATAATTGTTGAAGATCAAATTGTGGCAGTTGGGAGGTGATCAGAAGTCCAGTTAGATCATCGAAGACGCATCCGAAGACACGCTTCTGACATAAGAGGTACCAGAAAAAAGTAAAAAATGTTGTTTTCATCATGTGGAGAGGACAGGCAAGGTGAGAAATGCGCGATAGAACGTACCAGTTAGTAATATAGTGACGGAGATTCCATCATGGCAATTGAAATACTCGACAACACAGCCGAGAATAGAACTCAATCACAACTCGCAGCAGCAGAAAACATCATTCCGAGCAGACTCGAGCAAGCTCACTGAGAAGTTGAGTTTGTTGACGGGGAAAAGCGAAGAAGAAGTCGCGGACCCGCAGGAAAAAGAATAAGCGAATATCACTCACGTGACTCTACCACGTGACCCACACACATTTGGATCTTTCGAGTTCGTCGCCAACTCCACCTTGAAATTCTTCTTCCATCCACCACATCGACAACCTCACGCCGTCGACACTTCAGCCAAAATGGGTCGTCTTCACTCCAAGGGCAAGGGCATTGCCTCCTCCACCCTCCCCTACTCCCGCACTCCTCCTGCGTGGCTCAAGACCACCCCCGACCAGGTTGTCGACCACATCTGCAAGCTGGCCAAGAAGGGTGCCACTCCCTCCCAGATCGGTGTTGTTCTCCGTGACTCCCACGGTGTTGCCCAGGTCAAGATCGTGACCGGTATGAATTTCCCTGCGCTGCGACCAGAAATCCCCAGAGACGGAGAAGAAAATGGCCAATTGAAGTGTGTGTGAAAATTCTAACTTTGGTGTGAAATAGGTAACAAGATCCTCCGTATCCTGAAGTCCAACGGTACGACTCCATCCGCCATTCCCCCTATCGCTTCAATCGGATGAAGGAATCGAGCATTGCAATGGGATTTTCAACAGCATGAAAGAAAAGTGGAAAACATACTTTTTTTTTCTTCGGATTGAAATTCCAGCGCAAGGTCCTTTTTCTCCCGATATACACATTATACATACTCTGGTTGCAGAAATGCGCCAGCAGCTAAGCCTCTGCTTGGTCAAGAATTAGACTGACAGAGAGATTTTGGAATAACAGGCCTCGCCCCCGAGCTTCCCGAGGACCTCTACTTCCTGATTAAGAAGGTATCGTAACCTCAGCTACCCAGCTACTTCCCAATCCCTACTACCTGGATCATTGCATGCTAACTTCTCCCCAGGCCGTCGCTGTCCGCAAGCACCTCGAGCGCAACCGCAAGGACAAGGACTCCAAGTTCCGCCTCATTCTGATCGAGTCCCGTATCCACCGTCTGTCCCGCTACTACAAGACCGTCGGTGTCCTGCCCCCCACCTGGCGCTACGAGTCCGCCACTGCCTCCACCCTGGTCGCATAAGCGAAAGCGTGGTTGTCTGTGGTCATGGAGATAGGGGCATGATTGGTATTCCGGGCTTCTGCTCGGGATATCTTTCATGTGTGCTAGATACGCCCATTAAAAAAGAACTATTATGAGTTATACCCGTTCACGCTTAATCGATTAGTCCGCAACTTGCATTTGTAGCACCGTGTAGATTTTGACTTGAGCTTAGTAGAGACTGGGCTTGTATTTGCATGGGTATATAATCATTTATATCATCCGGTCCATGATTTCTCTGCGATTTTTTGAATATCAACCCCTTCTAACTTCCCTTGCAACCGCATTGCATAATTCCACCTCAACCCCAGCACCAAGAAGTATATGAATCCATAATCGCTGAGTATCACTCAGCCGATCATTCTCCGATTTAACCTCCGCAAATTTAACCGTCTTCATCTCCAGATTCCACAGAAATAAATCAGGAATCCCTCCGCCACGCTGCTGATACTCCTGCGCCATAACCTTGCAAATTGTCGCAAGCGCATCTCCCCGGAAACACTGCACAATCTCCACCAAATCATCCAATTCAAAAGACCAATCCAGTCCAATGGCACAAGGTTGCGTTGCCGATTCACGATCATGCACATCACGAATGATTCTCTCAGCACCACCATTCGTAATCTCCACAAGTCGATGATTAATCTCCGATGCACGAGACGGATAAAATACATCTGTGTGTAAATCCAGAGGACAAGTTTGAAAAGCCGTCTGGAAGACATTCGGGACATAAGTAAACAAGATTTCGTAAAAGAGATACGCGAATAGCGTCCTCACAATACCTCCTTCAGAATGATATCCTTTCCACCCTTGATCCCGATACCAACTCAAACACATACTTTCAACACGACACTGACCACCCTCACGCTCATCAATCCAGATCGTAGGTCTCCCCCGTCTAGACACCTCGCCATTCCCATGAACAGGACTCCCATCCTGCTCAATCCGAATACCCTCAATACTCCGTTCAACAGGCTTGCAAAGCATAACGTGTCCGAAATCATGCTGCTCCCTCTTAACAAACTTCAAACCCTTCTCTAATTTCATAACCCGCTTCTGTAAGTCATAATGGTATATCAAATGACAAAGCGGATCCTCAAGTCCCTCCTCACAAGTCTTCAACGCAACCCTCTTCCAGAACTTCCGCTGTTTCTCCTCCGTGCGTCCATCTGTATCCGTCAATGCCCACATATAATGCTCTTCCAGTAAAGCTTTACGCTGATACCAAGCGCCCCGCCTCGAGGCGTGGAATAATTTCTGATCAAGCAGTTCACAAAGAACTTCGTGTTCGCGTTTATGTTCTTTGAATCGACCTAGTGGGTGTAGACTTTTATGTATAATTCGCGTATACACCCAAGCAGGACTGAATCGACGCAAATAAGCCCCTTCACCACACTCATAAATGGAATCTTCTTTCCGTTGCTCTTCTTTCACGAGGCGAGTCCATCGGGGATGAATATTGTTTGCAATATCGATGATATGTTGTAGAGATTCGGTTGATGGAGGACCGTTGAATTCGAGGATACTGTCGACCGAGAATTGAGTGCGGATGGCAGTTTCGAATTCGAGTAAGGTTGCCCGAGACGTGAAGATTGAATTCGTTCGACAGACGATGTACTCGGGGAATTTTCTTTTGGACATTTTGGCCAGGATTATTGTTGTTAGGGATTTCTCGGTCCATTCGGTTGATCTATAAAAGACTAAATGTACGCGTTCGAAGAGTGATCGTGGACCCGGTGAAAGTCGAATACATTCACCCGTATGATCGAGAATCTTGTGTAAGAAATGCTCGTCTCGGTTTTCGGTTTGGTTTGTCTCGTTCTTGATTTTATTTTCGTTGAAGACCAGACCAGACTGTGATTGACTGCTTTCTCGTAGTGCGGCGAGAAGCTCCTTTTTATTTTTCCCTTGTGCTTTGACATCTTTAGCAAATCCCTTCAATTCATCAAGAAGTAATAATGAAGAGGCTTCTTCCAGTGTTGTAATTTCCTGTGTTCCATCTGCAAATCTAAAAGAGGAGCCCCATTGTATCGTTGAGGAGGATTTCTCTTCTTCATCTTCATTTTCAAGTTTTGGCAAACTACGATCTCGTTGTAGATCTGTGGCTACAGGATATAAATCCGATATATCAGAGTAGTAGCCTAGCCGATTAATGCGGTGCCAAGCAGAGGTCTTGCGTAAGAAAAGTCGCACATATCTAAGTAAATCAACATTAGACCATAATTGACCACCAAGCGAGAGGGAAAGACCATACAAGTATTGAGATTCATAAGCTAACTCCTTCCACTCGTTAAAGACGTGCAACTCAGCCTCATCGAATAGATGCGATTCTTCCTCTAGCACAGTTTCCAGCGCTAAATTGAACGCATCCACATAGATGGAACTCTTCCCTTTCTCCCAAACTCCATCCCGTAGCCTCATATGTAAAGCCGATTGGGGTATTTCATCATTCGTCTGAGACGCCTCGTATTCTCGAATCGCAGATTCATCGGACTCAATCGTAGGAAGAGAAGTTTCCAAATCCGTCTGACTGCTCTTTAAATGGTCTTCGAACCCGTGGTTCTCAATCCTAGACCCTTCAGTCTTTTCTTTTCCACCTGTCCACAGACTCGGACTCGGACTCGGCGGCCGTTTCTCGCTTGCACTATCCTCGCCTGGTGTCTCTGGCTTGGTTTTCAAGGTTGTTGTCGATGTCGAGGCTGACGACGTGTCTGATACCTCTCCGGATGTCTTCCTCCTCTTTATACCGCGTTGGGTCTCCCAGTAATCCAACAGCGACATCCTATCGTCGAGCCATGGGGGGTTGATCGTGCTGTTTAATTCCGTCAGCAACGACACGCGCCTGGAAACACGAAGTCACGTGCTTAATATTTCCCGAAACAGAAATGTTTGACACGATTGCACGGCAGGAACGGGCGATTTGGTTTTGGAGAAAGAGCGATGGACTTCTCTTGTGCCTCCCCGCACTTTCCTTTTCTCTTCTCTTCTTTGCCTTCTTTGCTAAAAGAGAATTTCCTTCGATCAACCAGCACATTTCAACCATCGCATGCAAGATACGAGCTTGTCTCTCTAACAAACCATCACCCCCGCGAACCCCAATCAACTTTACCCTCACCTATTACCAGCCTCCACCCCAAGAAGAAAATGGATGGCTCAAATGTACCAGTCGATCTATCCAGCGCGACAAACACACAAGTACGACCTGGTGGAGCTCCCGCGCGCGTATACCTGAATGATAAAGTGGTGCCACATTTACTAGAAGGAATGAAGACCGTTGCGAAAGACCAGTAAGGAATCCAGACTGGCTGACCGGGAAAAGCAATCGAATCACCTCAATCCTAATTCAATTTTAATTCCAGACCGTCAAATCCTCTCCGTGTTTTGGGCGAATTTCTTCTTCAGAAAAGTGAGGAGGTTGAGGCTTCGAAGAAGTGATTTATTTATCATATTATTGCGTTATGTTGGTGCAGCATGATGGTGTATATAGTTCGTTCATTTTGAGTGGTTTAGGGATTGATGGCGTTTGGTTATTGTTATACTATTGAGGGGTTATGGGTCTGTATGTTCTGGCTGGTGCTCACTGGTATTCATATTTAGCATCAAGCAAATACTCTATGATGTTTTAGCATAGTTGGATACATTATATAGCCATTGTATTATCTTCGCAACTGTAAATATACACTTTCTCGCTTCTTCACTCCGCCTCTATATCTGCATTTTTTTCAATCAACACGAGAACTTGACTGACAAGATGAGCCAGCAGGGTATATAGTCCCTCTAGACTGTGGCTGCAATGCTGTACAGGATCCCATTACCTCCACATTCTGTCGTAAGGCCATCCATCAAGTGTGTTGACATGAAATCCCAACTTTATTGAGGAAGAAATATTCCGAGGTCATACTGCCTCCAATTATCTTACCATCGCCAAATCCAACTGCATAAGGACAAAAACTGCATAAGGACAAAAACTGCATAAGGACAAAGTGTAATACTATGTAGAACAAAGATACAGGAAGGAAAGCGGGAGACATTTCACGCATTGGAAATATTTGAGCCGCTGCTCGTCCCTTTGTTATAACGTTTAGACATCAACGATAGATGCGCTGCATTGAATAGCCGTGCTTGGAAAGAAATTTGAGCAGCTTGGGACCTCGGGGGATAACAGTCATCTTATGGATGACCTAGCTTCAATGAACACATACAAGTTCGAAGATCAGATCCAGGTCGATATGGAATCAGCGTGATGAAGTGTTTTGACTAGGACAGTAAAGATGAAGTTGAGGCATTTTTCATAGTATTTCATACGTTATTGGACCAATTTTGATATTACATTAAACTACTCTCGACTCTTATCGGCGACCTTCGGATGCAATTCCCCAAATAGACACGTTCCTAGATCTCGAGGTTTATACTCCACCGTCTGAAAAGCTCCCCACAAGACCGGAAGACCCCGTCGCCTCGCTCCCCGCACAGACAGCACGGTTGCATCGCTTGTAAAAGCCGGTCGAATACAAATTATGGATGAATGTCTTGGTAATATTCTATTTCTCTCAGTCGGGTGCAGCTGATGGCTACACATTCACCCAGTGCGAGCTTCTTGCTAGTTGGCAGGACAGGCCATGCCTGTGTACAATGTCGACACCGGTGAGTGTGAAATAAGAACGAGGTCTCGACTTGTTGCTCATAGAATAGAAAGGAAGCAGAAGTGTGGGGGCTTTACCTATGGAATCAAATGTCGACCATGTACGAATCGCAAAGTCAAGTGCAGTTTTGAGGAAGAAATCAAGGATCCTCGATACAATCCATATCTTCGCATACGAGCATCCAAGTCACCTCCCATCCGCCGCGGAAGAAGCTATTCGGAGCAGCCAGAGCAAGATTCTGCTAATGATTCTGTGATGACTCAACTTTCGTCTCTCAATCCCTCGACTTGCGACGCCGTACCTCCTTCATTCCTGCCAGGGCTTGTCGGAGGCAGAGCCTCAACAGGCGAGGAGCTTCAAAAGCAGGTGGAAGTATTGAGGTCACGGTAATTGCAATTCCGTCAGGCTAGATATCTCAGGCTAATTTGCTCAAAGTCTGGTCGAACTAGAAAAACGTTTCACGAACGTGCAGACGGACTCTGCTAATTCTATTATTAATTCACAGTCTCTTGCTGCTTCATCGTTTCGAACTCCCCGTGAATCACACCAGTCAAGACAGAGCAACCCATCAGCTGCACATACCCCTATTAACATAAGATCCATTTCGAGCTCAGATACCCATAGTTTATCAAGTCCACAAGGTCCGGTCACCACCGACGGCCCATTGAAAACACTCAACAACTTCCACGAGGATGAAACGGTAGAGATTGAATCGCATGATCCAATTACACAATCCATTATAACTGAAGGGGAGGGTTATGTGTTGTTCAAACTGCAGGTATTCCCAATTTACCAAAATTCTAGACTTAAGCTTACCCTCGAAGTTATTTCTCGAGCTGTCATCCCAACGCACCGTTTTTGGATGTTGACCACGACTCAAATATTGAAGACGTCCGATTCAATAGTACGCTGCTCTTCTTGTCAATCCTCACCATAGGGGCGCGCTTTTGGAGTGCCTCATCCAGGTAAATACTTCCAGCTCCACTACCTCATACCCTGGCTGATATGATCAAGAACTGCATGCTGGCTACATCCACAATATGCCAGTCTAGTCCGTCTGCTTGACGCCGAGATGATGCGAGTTACATTGAGACCCAGACCAGATGACCAGAGATTGGAGACTGTACAGGCGTTACTGTTATGCGCCCATTGGATGCCCTTGGATACCTCTGAGACTGGGAAGCGATGCAGTTCTCGATTCTCTGAGACTGGCGCTTGGCAATGCCTGGGACTGGCAATCCGATGGGCTACATCTCTTGCTTTAGAGAGAAGCTGTCAATTGAGCTTTCAACAGCCACAGACAACGACACGATTAGATGCTCGCCGCTTCCGAACGATGTTATATTTAGTCGAGAGTGATCATTAGTTTGTACCCTCATGCAAAGCGTTTTCTCATTGGTAAACTGATATACTGATCCTTATACAGCCTTGCTCTGTCTGCTCGACGACCATCCTATCTCAATCCTGCGCCCCTAAAGGAAGCCCTCGAAGTTTTCCTACGTGGTGATTATGTTCAGACCACAGACATTCGTCTTGCAGCTCTATTCAAAGTAGCCTGTGCAGCACATTCTACAGGGTGCCGACCATCTACCATTGAGAGCGTCGAGGCATTTGATAAAGACGTCCAACTGATCGAACGATATTTTATGTCCAGTCTCGGGGATCGCTCAATAGATGTGTTCAGTCAACACTTTCCATTTACCTCGCTACGATGGTATCGACTTTCATACGTGTGCGTGTTCCTCGATGCTACAGATTTTAGTCAGAGGACAGGACAAGCCTTGACTTGGGCGATTGAATGGGCAAGTCAGATTTTATTTCACCTATCCAGGCCATGCTGCCCTGTGGTAGATGGTGATTCACAAACTCCAATTCAACTAGAGCCCGATCCGAGCATTGTTGAAGTGATGTCATTTGCAATTGATCATTACTTTGTGGTTATTGCCTACGCTTCCTTTGTGCTGGTGAACAGCTGGTTGAGCAATTTGATGGACTGTAGGTTCTATCCAGAATAGCCAGAATCAAAAGAAGATAACGCAACTAATATAGACCCACAGTCAATCTTCGACCCCATATTGAAAGGTCAGAGGAGATTATTAGTGTAACTGCCTCTGATTCTTTACTGTTTCGGCTGGTTAATGTTGCAGCTCGTACCCTTGAAGCAGCAAGTCCTCCCGAAGGTCATCTTGCTCGCCGATACGTTCCTCTACTACACGGAATGGCAGGATTGATATCCTCTAGCGATACACAGGTACACAACCCAATTTGCGAGAGCATTGGGGTTCAAACAGACCCCTCACTTCCGCCCCAGCAACAAATCCAGAGTAGTTTGGGCGGTGACTTGTGGGAAATGTGGCAACAGGCAGGGCTAGAACCGATTGTTTGGCCCGGGCCCCTGGATGGCGTTTACAAGACTTGAGTGTATTGGACCTTCTCCCATACTGGTGTTATTATCAGCGGGAGAAACCGCACGATATGCCATATTAGGGCAACTATTACGTTGTGGAGTATATCAAATGCGGGGGGAGAACTAAAGAATGCGGGGAAACGGTTGAAGTCCGAAATCGTTTAGTTACATCGGCTTTGCCCAAAAGGTCCTAGTAGATATGATAGAAATTAGGTTACAGGTCAAAATTGATAGACTGTCAATGGATATTGTTCCGCGTCTGTGGATTATTGAAACAAGTCATACTGGCGACTACTGGATATTCAAGTGTTTGATCAGGACAAAGAGGACCAGGCGGCGAGGACTGTATTGTGTAATGGTGGTCTATCTATACAAATTCATCTAAATAGACGACAGAAATACATTCGTCAGGATATCTGGAGTGGGCGGGCATAGTCTAGTTCTTTACAGCCTCAACCATCTCGCCTAGCTTGAGCTGCATCAACAACGAAAGCTCATCGTATACATTCCACTCATCCACGATCCGACCATTACGATAATGGTAATGGGTCATACCCATTACCTGCAATCGCCGCCCAGTAGGCTTTCCAAGCTCACTCAAAATACCGTATCCCAAATGATGACCCTCCATTACCCAACGAACTGCTACCTTCACTCCACCCTCCTCGCAGGGAGTGGATAAAATGTGCTGTGGCATATAAGCAGCATCGGGGATTGAACCGACAAGGCCAAGATGCTGATGCAAGACAGCCGCAGGTCCATATAACTCACTCATCTTAGGGCCATGGTACTGTACGTTCGGAGCATAGACCTTTTCAATGCGCCCAAACATACGACAATTGAAGACATCATGCAACCATTCAAGAGTCTGAACTTCAATCTCGTTATTGGCAATTGAAGTATCGCATTTCGTCTCCGGAGGCTGTTGCCCGACGATGCGACGGTTCTCTCCAATATCAATGTTCTCCATTCCCTTATCGAACAGAGCCTTTGCAGCATCGTGTGCGAAAGTATGCGGGTCCAGACCAAGTTGTTTGATGATTGCCATGTTATCCGCAACAACCCACTCGCGGTAAATCTTGTTACGGTAAATCATACAATCTGCAATTGTGCGTGAGACAAATGTTTTTCCCGTTGCCGGACCAAAGTGTCCGAATTGTGTGTGTCGACCAGCTCCGGTGACTAGGTGAGAAGTATAGAATCCTTCTTTGTCGTCACCATTCCAGAGGACCTGTGTTGCCATTCCACGACGCTCGGGTAGAGATACCACTCGTTGGATGGTATCACGGACGATGGACTCCCGGTCGTAGACTGTGCCCATAGTTCCGTATAGGACACAGTTGTGGGTGTAGTGGGTGTAAATAAGTCCGATATCTCGTTCATCCCAGATGCGATGTGTGCAACGGACGATGTAGTCAACAATGTCGCTATATATTTCATCAAATCCCTCCATGGGATGAGCTCGGGCTCGTTTGGTGGGCGCCAGGTCTGGATAATCATGACGCTCTACCTGGAGAACGGAGGGGCTTTCCTTGGACTGCTTGAGTTGGGTATCGTGATGAACGCCATTGTTGAGAGAGGAATCATCCTCGGTGAGAGTAGATGGAGCCATGGTATCTGGGGAATTCCAGTTGTGAGGCAGGACGTAAACTTGAGAGCCGAGATGCAAAACTTGGTCTTTATCATAAGGCTAGAGGTATGAAGTACCTTGGGTATGTGGGGTGGCTTTCCGCTACTTGACTCCTTGGTAACATTGTTCAGGTGTTCACGGATACAACAATAACCATCGGCGAACCCGATGGTTATTGCGGGACCCCGAGGGTATACCGGGAATGCCGACGGTCTAACCGCTTCATGCCGTTTTGGGCTCGGAAAAAGCATTCTTCAATACTAATCCAATTTCGTTTGCGTGCTCCTGGAGAGGATGTGTTCTGTATGAGACATGCTCAGCTGGGATCGCATCGAGAACGAGGATCGAGAATGAGAGGCAGTTCTTAGAAAGGGCTGGAGAACTCTTGATTAATGTCTAAGAACCAATTTAATTGTAATTCAGGGATTTGAAATTATTGCCCTTGTCAGTTGATGCATCTGACGTCTAAAGAAAATGAAACAATTCTATATCTGATTCTCGAGCTTTACTGAATAGAAAGCCGGTCTGATAATCATGGGAAAGTCTTGTAAAGTGATGATAGATGTAGCACAGCCACATGGCATTGTTGTCTCAATGCATTGAACCAGTTATAAAAGATATGTACATAATTGACCTCGTATGATAATAGGTTCCCCAAGCCAAGAGTAAATCAAAAAGGAGCAAAGCATTATGTCAACGAATCCGTTTTATGTACAATCGACAGAACGAGCTTGTGAAACTAGTACATTTGCCTGTTCCTCATCTCGATAGGAAGGAAGCACATCAGGAATGATGAGAGCCAAATTCCACCTGCACCAAGCCAGAGAACTCCCGCTCTTCCCTCGGCAATATACTTCTGACCAGCAAATGGAGCAACAATTCCTGCAATCCGACCAAGACAGGATAGCATGCCACTCGCGCTAGCACGATACGAGGTGTCAAACATCTCCGGTGCGGAGGCGTAAAGTACAGCATTGAAATACTATGATATGTGAGCTTCAATCTGGCAATTCGGAAAAGAAAAGAAAACATACACTCTGCATGATGTATTCCAATGTGTTTAAGCCAACATAACCAGCCGTATCTTTGACCTGTGTGTACATCGCCATGGAGACACCCTGAAGTGCAGCAGAGATGACAAGCGACCATTTTCGGCCAATTAGTGGAAGTTGAACAGAGAAGAGGGCTAGAATTGCCCCTATTACACCCGGGAGATAGATGTAGACATATTCTCGGTATGTTTCAGTCACATTGTTGGCACCGCTGTCGACATTGTTGTTCAATAAAACGATAGGGAGAAAATATCCAGCTAGATTGAAAGACCAGTAGTTTCCCTGTCCAATCAATTAGTAGATAATATTCTGCCTTCAAAATAATGACTCACCATATATGCAAGCGCGAGTAGAATAAAAGTGAAGCACTCGAGTTTCTTTATGAACAATCCCCGAAGAAAACCCAAGTTCTTGAACGTTCGCATAACAATATTTTTTGCATCTGTAACCGGAAATGCTTCACTTGGGTCGATACCTATAGCTCGATTAATCTGAAGAAAATCATCAACTGTCAAGGTAGGCCTAGGAGCTCCATTGAACTTGGCAATTTTGTGAAGTACATCAATCGCATCTTGTTCACGACCCTTGTTAACAAGGAACTTGGGCGATTCATAGAATCTAAAGAACAAGAACCGTGCACTAAAGAGGGCAAATGTCATGGCACCAATAACAATCACCTCATATCTCCAACCCATATTGCTAGATACCGTGCAGCATGCCTCACCGGGGTTGACAGCATTGCAAGCCGGAAGACCAACATCACATCGATATTTCGCAGCTGTGCCATAAGCGATTGCGGATGCGACGACCACTCCAATTGGTTGCCACATTCCAAGTAAGAAGACGAGGAATCGGCGGTTCTGCGGAAGGAATTCGAGAGCAATCGTTGCGTCGATGGGGATGTTGCCGCCGAGACCAATGCATGAAAGGAAGTAGATTCCACATATCGCGCCGTAATTAAATTTGCTTGCAGCCTGTAAAGATAAGGAAATGGTGGACGTTCAGGGAAAATAGAAATGGACATACCAAAAGCATTCCAAAAACAGATGTAATGAGACATGAAAGATTAAAGGCCCATTTTCGACCGATGATGTCGGTGATAATTCCGAATCCAAAAGCACCAAGTCTATTTTCTGTCAGTTTAATCATATACTGGCGTAGTAGGTCTTCTGAAATCGACATTTTTCACTCACGCTAAACCAATATTTGAACAAGTGAATATAAGACCTTGCTGTTCAGCTGGAACGCCCATTTCTTGACTGTAGAATGTAAGTGATATTGTTACTCTTGCGAAGTAGTCAAACTTACAAGATAGCCGTTGCTAAAAGACCAACGCCTTGAGCCCATGCCAAATCGACGAAATAGCCAAACCCACACAGAAACCAAATACATTGTTGATACTTTCCGAAACCAAATTTATCAATTTCACTAATGCGTTTTCAATTTGTTAGTACCCGTTCGAATATAGTGGAATGGCCAGATACAAGAATAACTAACGCGTTAACTAAAGCAGCTTTGCGCTCGAAAGGTGTAAGTTCTTGAGCACTCATAGAGACATGATTACTTTCTTGTATGCCTTTCTCTTTGTCAGGATTGTTCTCCTGCTCAAGGGTATTTTTCTCGGAAACACGGTCTAAAGTCGACATGATGGTTGTATGCTATTTCCACAATTCTGGATACAACAACTGTCAAATAATGCCAGATATCTCGATATCATTGTCATGACATCAAAAAGCACAATACACTATCTGATGAGGGGCTCAACAACCCCTCATCATCATGGACAATGACACCTTTCGGTAAACCCTATCTTCATCGGCGAAGCCGATGCCATTCCCTAACAACGCAATTGGCTATTTTATCGGCCCTGGCGTCAATGGCGGTAATGGCGGGGACTCTAGTTTAAAGTTTGAAGGTCTTTGATAAACTAGATTCTTGTTGGTCTAATACCTTTTTAAAAAATTATGCATTTAATGGATCCGATATTTTGTCCTCTCTTGAGTTGAACGCAAATCGCCAGCCGAAATTGCAGCAATATGACAAGATCACCTCCGAATGGGGATATACCCCATTGGAAATCTATCGCCCAAGGTAAAAAGGCAGATCGTGATGCCAAAATCATACAGGATTGGCGACTGAAACCTGATCAATTATCTGATAACCAGCTCAATGTCATTCATGTTCCATACCAATGTGGTCTCTTGACAGTTAAAGAACAGGAGATCACAGACTTGAATGCATTTTCTCTGGTAGAAAATATGGTGAATCACAAATACAGCTCTTATGAGGTTTGTTACTTAAATCTAAGAGTGAATGGCTGGACAACTCAGATACTAATACCGAAAAGGTCACACTTGCATTTTGCAAACGAGCAGCCATTGCTCAACAACTTGTAAAGATTCAACATAAAGTATTCCATGGATAAATAAATAACGTACTGATCTCGAGCAGGTCAACTGTCTTTCAGAAATATTCTTCGAAGAAGCGATGAGCGCAGCGAAGAAATTGGATGATGACTTTGAGAAATCCGGAATCCCCCGCGGCCCTCTTCATGGATTACCAGTTTCCCTCAAGGATTGTTTCCAAATAGAAAATACAGATGCAGCAATTGGGTATACAGCCCTTGTCAATCAACCAAGTTCCAAACAAGATGAGTCCGAAATCACCAGAATCATGCGAGAAAGTGGAGCCATTCTCTTCTGTAAAACTAATGTGCCAATTGCCTTGATGTCTGGAGAGGTGAGTTATTCCTACATATATGAAACTTTGCAAAGAAGGTTTAACTGACTCGGAAATAGACATTTAATTCTATCTACGGCTATACCTCGAATCCTTACAACAGAAATTTTTCTAGTGGTGGCTCTTCAGGAGGTGAGAGTGCATTACTAGCACTTCATGGATCTCCACTGGGTGTTGGGACTGATATAGGTGGCTCGGTTCGAATTCCTGCTTCATTTTGTGGTCTTTATTCCTTGAAGCCATCGTTTGGTCGATTTTCAACGGTGGGAATCCGAGATAGTCTGAACGGTCAAGAGGCAGTGCGAAATACGGTTGGACCTATGGCCCATTCATTGAAGGATATTGAGATTTGGTGTAAAGCTGTTGTGGATAGTCAGTCTCATGTGTCTGCAGATCCAGATTGTTTGCCGATTCCGTGGCGAGATTATCAGATACCGCAGAAACTTTGCTTTGGTGAGTTTCTACTCATGAGACTCGATAGGCTCATAGAACTGATATTCCAGGGTTTCTACTTGAAGATGGCATTGTGAAGCCACTTCCTCCGGTCACTGCGGCTTTACTCCATTTGAAAAAGGTATTAGAAGCGGCCGGCCATGTTATGGTGGAATTCTGCATGTATGTCGTGAGAACCAGAGTCTTTAAAATGGTGGCATTGCTAAGGTCCCTAGCGACGATCCTCTGTTTTTGGATTCTCTTAGGTTCCCTTTATATCAATCAGCCGCCGCGAGGAGACTAGGAGAAACTCTATCATTGACAAAGGAACCATGGCCGCGGGGTTACGAAATGCTTGAAGATATGATCAAGGATGAGAATGTTGTTCCGGCAACCGTTTCTGATCTATGGGAAGCTCAGGTGCAAAGAACCGATTATTGCAAAAGAGTATTGCGGAAATGGGCAGATACAAAGAATTATACGGGTACTGGAAGAGAGATTGATGGATTGATTATGCCATGCTCACCATGGTCTGCTTCATCGAAGTAAGTTCCATTCCTGCCATGATATACTCCTAGTAGGAGTTCAATCACATCATGGCATTCATCCAAACCCTTGAATGAATTGGAATTCACTAACGGTCCAAGACATGGCTTCATATATGACAACTATACCAGTATCTGGAATATACTCGATTATCCCGCAATCACAATTCCAACGATGGGTCTATATTCAGAAAAATTTAAAAATCCAAATTACCAACCACGGAATGAATTGGAAAGCAGAATTTGGGCGGATCGTGAGTCTTCTTAATTCCATATACTATACATTATGACCTGTAACTTACTGGTAGTCACCAATGAAGAGTCATTCGAGGAAATGGCAGGTTTGCCAGTTTCTGCGCAGGTTGTTGGTCGGCGGTTATCTGAGGAATATTTATTGGGGGTTGCAAAGGTTATTGATGATTCGTTGAAGATGCAGAATTCATGATGTTCTGCTTGTGAAAATTGAGATTCATCATGATAGAGACGAGAAGCTATCAATCAAGTACTTTGATATCACTTTAAGAAGAATCTATAAATTAGTGTCGATAGGGCTCGGATAGTCATTTACAATGGGGTATATATAGATGTATTACTAGACCAACAATTGGAACTGCGAGTACTCGATTCTATCGAGTACGCGTGGATAGTACTAACAAATCCTCTACAAGTCAATCAATCCAGAAATAGACAATGAAAATCAATTGTACTAAACTCTCTATTCAGTCGTCCGTGGAAATTGGCAATGGCATCAAATACGACCTCACGTTCCTAAAGGGTAAGCAGAATCCCACGTCAGGAACAACATACGCTGTTCTGATCCACTGACAAGTCAAAGACTCGGGGGTAAAAGACACGCAACACAGAACACAACAAAGCAAGACAGAATATCGCAATACAATCAGGATCAGACCTCGGAATCGCCTTACCGTCAAGACTTCCTGGGACGTTTCCGGAAATTATCAGGGATTAAGGATACGTCACCCGTTTATAGAAAAAAAAATGGCGATACTACAAGCGCGAAGACGAGACGGCCTTGGCGTGGATGGGCGGATATAGTGGAAGATGGGTGAAGAAGGTGGAAAAGGTGCATAATAGAAGATGGAAGGTGAGAAAGATGAAGAGGTGAAAAGGTGAAAGGGGGCGACATTAAGTTGTCGAATACATCGAGCCGGGTTACTGAAATGTTGTGTGCATAAGGCGAAGTGATTTTGACCGAGAGTGCTGAACCCAAGAGACAATCCGATATTACAGCGATAATTGTTTTTCTTTCCTTTGCCGCTAGAGAGTTTTCCCGAAGTTGCGTCGCGCGAACAGACAATTAAAAAAGAGACATATCATCGAGCGATCGAAAAGATGACGACAGGAATGACCGATGAAGAGTTGTCGAGTCAGTCACAAGAGAAGGCCGATGACGCTCCGAATATTTGTTGAGACGTGACGTGAAAGCAGAGAGAAAAACACAAAATAAAGACGATGCTCGAGGCCCGTCGCTCAAATCCCACATTAAAACAATTTAAGAATGAGGAAAGGGGGAAGGGGAGGAGGGAGATAGAGAGAGAGAGGGAAAAGGGACAGGGACGGAGTAAGGGAATAGGTAGTGGAAAACATTCAGCCATCAAGGAGGTTAGAAGGAAGTCAAGTCTTCCTTAGTCCCTTTTGTTTTTTCTGCAAGAGGGCATACATTACCTGCTACCATAGCGCTCATCACCCCGACCTTCGTAGGAACGGCCAGCGTAGGCATCACCACCGCTACCACGCGGCTCACGAGGAGGAGCATCGTAGGCAGGAGGGTTGGCGTCACGGTCGTAGTAGCCACGGCCACCACCAGCGTCATCTCCACCAGCGGCAGCACCGCCGCCACCACCTCCACGGCGATCATCACCACGGCGGTCATCACGGCTGTAGCGATCGTAACGGTCAGGGCCACCACCACCACCACCACCGCCGCCACGGTAGCCGTAATCGTCACGGGAGCCACGGCGGTAATCACGGTCACCGTAATCGCGGCCACCACGGTAGTCACCACGGCCATAGTCGCGGCCATAGTCACGGCGATCGTTGTAGGAGTCATAGCGACCATAGCGATAGTAATCATCATCACCACGGCGACGCCAGTTACCTCCACCGGGACCGCGGCGGTCATCATAACGGTCACCACGTCGAGGGGGGCCACGGCCATCATCTAGATTCACGATGAGTGGATGATACGAGAAGAAGAAGAATAACAATGATAAGAGAATGAAAGCTTACCACGCTTGGGAGGACCGAAGTACTTTCCAGGGGTAGGAGTACGAGGACGGCTACGACGAGCCTTCTCAATGCTGAGAGTACGACCCTCAATGACTTCACCCTGAAGACCCTCCTTGGCAGCATCAGCCTGTTCGCCACTGCTCATATTGACGAAGCCAAAGCCACGAGATTCCTTGGTGTGCGGGTCAACCATGATAGAGCAGTTATCGACATCACCATATTTCTCGAAGAGACGCGAGATATCGGACTCTGTGAGACGCGGGTGGATGCCGGTAACAAAGAGGTTGGAGCCAGTGTTCTGAGCACCCTCCTCCTCTTCTTCCTCGACGAGGTGAGCAGGTTTGTGGCGCATGGGACTGGAAGAGTTAGAAGGATTCTGACGGATGGATTGATTTATTGAGCTAGAATGGATCTTATAACATACCGGTCACGCTCACGCTCACGCTCACGGTCACCACCTCGCTCACGTTCTTCGGGGCGAGCTGGGGAGCGGCTACGGCTGCGAGCGCGGTCGCGGTCGGCCCGGGGCTCATCGCGAGGAGAGGCGCTGCGGTCGCGCTCGTACCGGGGCTCATCTGTTTTAGAGGATTAGAGAAGGTGATTAATTAAGATAATGATGGTTATGAAGATGATAATTACCGGCGTAACGGCCGTTGTCGTTCTCGTAGTCAGCCATGGTTAGATGGAAGGATGAATGGAGAAAGGAGGAAGAAGAGAAATCGGAGCTGATAAGAAAAGTCCGGGCGGAGAGCGGAGAGTGTCGAGTCAGCAATTTACAGCAACACAGTACAATATGCATATATGGATCAGTCCTTCTTTGTTGATTAATTAATTGATTAATTATTTAATTCTATTTTATCTTGTTTATTTCACTTCAGTTTCTTGGTTTTGATTTGATTTGATTTTGTGGATTTTGTGGTTTTGTTAACAAAGAACAGTTAGGGGTGTAGCACAAAGCAAGGCGCCAAGGCACTACTCTACCCTAGTTACTTTTACGCGATCCTCTACTACTGTACTACTGTACTACTGTACTATGTACATAGTAGACTCATGGAACACTATCAGATCAATATGAATATGGATATGAATATTATATTATATAACCCCATATGTAATCTCGCAATAGCAATAGCAACATAAATCACTCAAGAACTCCACCCACGCCGAATGCTCGTACAATCAATAGATAGATCACTTCCGTCCACGTCGAGTACGTCGAACTTGTTGAGACTTATTGGCTGAACCAGTACCAGTACCAGTTCCAGCCGATACTTTCTTTGAATCCTGGTCCCCCTCCTCCTCAACCAAATCTTTCAATTCATCCTCATCCAGTTCGCTTAATTCCTCACTCATGCCACGCATCACATCCCGGCCCGTCCACCGTTCCTCGTGGATGGTCGTTCCCGTAGGATCAAAGGGCTGCATGTACCATTGGATGCCACCCTGAGCCAATGGAAGTCGCTGGTCTTCATCTGTCAACACTGGAGTTGGGTGTCGACGGTAGAAGAGGCCTCTTTGTGGTTTAGCTTCGTCCGCTAATCCAGAATCAGCGCCATTCTCGTCTGTAGGAACCACTTCTTTCTCGACGGGTGCATCGGTAATCTCGGACTTGTCAGGGACCTCTGCTCCGTCTGTAGCTGTAGTTGTAGGTTCAACACCCTCCATGGCTTCGAATTTTGTCTCAGACGGGCCAATATCAAATTCCGTGTCGCCCTCCGGTTCGGCGGACAATACGCTGTGGTCGAGGATTACATCGAGCTCCTTAAGCTCTTTTTCGAATGGCTTCCGATTAAGTTCGCTCTCCTTTCGAATCGCGTCTTCCAGGGCTGGCTGAATAGCTTTGATGATTCGTTTGGCCAGTTTTCTCTTCTCGCGTTGTTCGAGACTTAGTTCTGGGGCGCGTCCACTGATCTGAGCCTGCAGTTCAGCTGTATCGCCAGCAGGTCCGACTCCAATCTCCGACGTAAAGAGACTGGCCAGGTCTGCACTAAATGATGCGACAGATGGGTAGAATCGTTCATTCAATCGCTTCCGTATTGACTGTAACCCGGCCGCGAATACACCTTTCCCATCCAAACTAGATTAACATTTAAGTTAGCAAGATGAAAATACGAGAAAGTCGGGGTAAAGTCCACTCACACTTGCGCCTTTTCCAAGATTGGTCTCAACAATGGGAAGATAGGGAAATAGACAAGGTCGACTATACTGCGAAGCATCTCCGCGTCTTTCAGTTTTTCCCTTTCGCGTTTCTTCACCTCGTCACACAGCATCCTGAGACGATCAAGGTCTTTGTAAAGCCATTCTCCAAATTCCTTCCGTCGTGTAAGACGCTTGTAACCAGTGACGCCCATAGCAACATAATCTCGTCGAGTCATTTCCATGGAAGAAAATGTTTCCAGCTGAAGCTGAAGCCTCTTCAGTAACGCCGCACCTCTTCTGGCCTCGCGTTTGAGAGTCCAATATTTGCACGCTTCTTCCGCATATTGTTTTCTCCCACGTACTGTAAACCGTGCAAGGGCCGCCACCACGGAATTAAGAACAACCTGAGGTACGACTGGAGCACCCGATGGTAATTTCCAAATGGTCCTCTGGGGTCGTTTCCTTTTATTTCCTCCGAGCGTAAGAGTGATCCGAGGGGTGTTGGCTCGCTCGCTTTCTTCTGGCACGAAAGAGGATCCAAGTGATAGAGCCGCAGCTTGGCTATCTCCCCACCTTTTGCCCTGCATCGTAGTGCGGTAGTAATCAATGGCATCGGCAGTAGCAATGTCGGTACCATGCTCTAATCTCCAGTCATCGGGCACATGTTTGTCACAGAATGCCTTAAGCAAATGTGAATCCATGAGCCCATGTCCGATCTTCATTTTCAAGTATAGTTGAGCCCGACGTGCGCATGAGACGTGGAACGCAACAAAGCAGTTCTTGTTGCTACATTGGATCGAAGCGCCCATTCTCTGCTTGCAAATGTAACAGTTGAGTTTCCAGCGACTCTTAGGCACCTTTTCCACGTCTGTGACAGGTTCCATCAGAGAAGGATTACCAATGGAGACTTCGGGAATCCAGATTGAACACAGTAAATGTGCCCATTTCGATGAGGTGGTCTGTTTGAAGGCACCTTCGGTATTAGGACAAAAGATACAGTTTGTCGATCCTCTTCCTAGAAGCTGGCATTTACGGCACAGCCACTGTCCCTCTGGGATAAACGGAACTCCGTAGCACTCTTGATGAACTGCCAGGTCACAGCCATCACAGAATACAATTGCATTGGAGTTCTCACAGTCTCCATCATCACAAATTGCGCATTTGCTATCCTGATCCTCTCCAGGTCCAGCAGTCTCCCCATTTACTGCAGCCGCAGAGCTGGATCGTGGCCGATGTGTTTGAGGGGGTTTCGGGTTTGGTTTTGGAATCCGCTTTTCGAGCGCATGCCATTCCTTCTCGATTTTTGTCATGGTGATTTCAAATATTGCGGGCTTGATTGGTTCTAGTTGATCATCGCGACGCTTCGCGTTCAAGTCTTCCAGCCATTTCTCGTCTTGTTCGTCCATATCATATTCGACGCGGCCGGTTGTCGCGTTCACGTCGCCTTCCGTCACAGCGGGCTGGATCACGTCCATATCATCCTCTTGGGCCCCCTCGGTCATACGAATGAAGCGCCGATCGTGTCGAAGGAACAAATCACTTTCTTGGTAACCCACATTGGCCATCGTGCGATCAACATAGTTCTGCTGTCCAATTCCCTTTTGCTCGTAGAACGTGAACGGGTCTCGTAGTCGGAATGAAGGTTTCGGGAGGGTCAATCTCTCTCGAGGGTTCGGTCCTGGGGGTGGGATAATCTTAGGTCCTTGCTGTGCCATTAAAGCATTGAGAATAGCCTCCGGGCGACGTGGTGGACGACCAGGTCTGCGCTTGAAAGGAGCTGGGGACGCGGATTCATTGACTTGTGAAGCTGGTGTCCCTGACGAATCTTGACCATTGATACCATTTATTGACTCCGAGGCGAGAGTACTGCCTGCAGTCTCAACGGTATCGACCTCTTCGGCCGTGAAAACAGCTAATCGGCCATCGATGTCCAAGTCCGGATGGAACTCCTCCCATCCCCGCTCCTCTCGCGGCTTATACCCGTCTCCTTGTTGTAAAGCCAATGCGGCGGCTGTAGATGAGGTGAAACGACCGCGATTTTGAGTCTTGTCTCGTCTGGGGCGCATTACAGATGGGGGTGTTGTCGGTACAGGGGGAGGTGGCGGAGGGGCATGAAATGGTAGATCGAGGTCACGTTTTCGTGCGCCGGAGGAAGGGCGGCGTGGAGCGGTAATGACTTTCTTCTTGGGAGTGGTTGTTGTTTGTGTTTGTGCTGATGTAGTAGTAGTAGTTGTTGCTGGTAACGGTGGATGTGTTCCTTGCGAGACTTCAACCTCGATGAATCTTCCTCCTCCTCCGGGTCCACCGGGGACGTACTTGCGCTTCTTTAAAGGAGGACCTTCGGGAGAGTGAACTGTTTGGCGCGAACTTCTAAAAGATGATTTTGGTTGAGCCCTCGATGATCTACCTGTGACGGAGTGTCTAGACATCGGGGCCATTCTTCATTTCAACATGCGATCCCGTTTGTTGATCGTCACCTTGGAATTGGGGAATGCCAATCAGACACGTCCAGTCGCGTTCAGGGGCGGGTTCCAGCTAGGGGGACCGTAAATTTGTAGTGACAGGTATTCAAACCACGCAAGGTTCTTCAAATGACCAGACACGGCAGTCATGCAAGTAGTTCCCTCAAACCAGTGTCAAGTAAGTAAATCCTTCTTTTTGGGATGAAATGTTTTTGATATCTTCAATCCTCAACTCCCCCCCAAAAAAGGCGGAGACGTCCGTGCTGAAGAGTGTTGACTGCCTGAGGTGTCAATATCAACGACAGAAACGCGCACAGCTTCCCCGCATACTCTTTGGTCCTTCCTTTTTTTTTATCTTTTTGCGTTTCAGCCAACTACTACAGTATTTCTATTTGCCCCAATCATGAGTGGTGATGATAGGTATGTATTTTATGATTGGACTATTTATCTTGGTTTGTCTTTGTTGGTGGGATTCAGCTAACTCCCATTGGTTTTAGATGGCACCGCGGGCCTAGTCGCCAATCGTCGCAACGACAATCCAGCAATCGTGATCGATCGGGAGGTCAAGGAGGTGGTCGAGGTGGAAACCCTGCTTGGAACAATTCGACCCCCACACAAGATCAACATGTTCCCGTGAAGGGATTCAATGCTGGAGAGGCCAAGAACTTGTTGAAGAAGGGTGCGTGACAGCGTGGACATAGTAATGAGGAGACTGAAAGCTAACCAATGGCAATGTGATTTAGGTCCTGGAGGTAAATTGATACCATATTGCTATGTCCTCCTTTGGAACGAATAGTCCGATCTAACTCATCACCACAGATTCAAAAGCCGCTGTGTACAAGCCCACCGGCAAGGATGGCAATAACCAGAAATCGGGAGGTCCATGGGGCGCGAAGGGTATGTTAGCGCTTGACTCTAGCCACTTACTCTGTTTAACAACATTCACTCACACTTTTATAGCCAACACAATGGCAAACGGAAAGGATTTCTTCGTCGAACTTCGAAAACAGGTTGCTTCCCTACAACGAAGTGGCCCTCCCGTCGGTGGATGATTGATTCTTCCTTCCTCGTTTTCTCACTTGTCTTTGTTATTCTTTATTTCTTCCTCTTTTTGTGTTTGTTTGTTCTTTTTGTTACTTGTTGTTCTTGTAGCCTTTTTGCATACTATACCAGTCATAGGCTAGGTTCATTTTGCACGGGTTTGAGCGGCGCATCATCGATACCCTACTGTGGAGGAGGCTTGGGTAGGAAGGTCAATATAGGTCTGGCCTTTTGTTACATTTGCATTGGCGTCTTGATTTGTATGGGTCTGCTATTCTGTGCTTCTGCATGTAGCGTCAATAAAATAGATTAGTTGTCCAGAGAACCCCAGTTCTCTATACTAGTAACAATAGCAGTAGTAGGGAAATGTTATATTTAAGATTACTATATCGATCACTCAAGTCACGCACTACTGCACCAGTATGATAACTCCATTATTGATAGACTAGTCTTCGCATGTAAGACTGCTACATTCCAATATTAATGCAAGGTTGCATTGTGCAGAGCTGGGTATCCTTATTCTAATATACATACTAATATACACTCTAATTACAATAATATGATACACAAACCCTTCTAGTGTTTGGACACTGCGTCAGCATGAATCCATCCAACAGGCCCCAAAACTCCCCCATCCTCAGCTTCAGGATCAAGCGTCCACTTTCGTAAAGCACGACAACTCAAATCAGTCTTCCAACCAGCCTCAAACATCTCAATCCCAGCCCACCCAATCATAGCAGCATTATCAGTACACAAATAAGGCGGCGGAGCAACAATATCAACATCTTCAAACCCACGCACATCCAAAAAGGACCGTAAAACAGCCATCAAAAACTTATTAGCCGCCACCCCACCACTAACAACAAGAGTCTTGATTTCCTCTTCGTCCATAGAGGTCCTCCTCAATGCCTCAAGTGCAATAATCGTCCTCGAAGCAAGATGTTCAAAACAAACCCTCATGGCCTCCCTCCCCAGTTCAACCCGTTCATCGGAAGAAATACTCTCCCGACCCTTAGCAATCTTATTCACCATACTAGCAATAGAAGAGAAACTCAACTGCAAAGCCCTCGTATTAGCAAATGGCGTCGTAACACTCCATCCATACGGACTCTGCCTCTTAATAACTTCCTCCCCTCGATTCTGAGGTGGTCGATACCCAGCAAAGTCAACTGCGCCATTCGGAAAAACGAAGTCTTCCAATGTCTTCCCGTACATGGTATTCTTCGCGTTCTGGAGTAATTCCGGTGGTAAGATTTCCCGTGCACTTTTATCTAGCGCTTCTCCAATCGCTATGTCCTCGCTTGACGCCATAATCTTATGATCCACAAGGGACTTGGAATGAACCAGTATCGAATGGCCGCCAGAAACGAGGATCGAGAGAAATGGGAAGGATGGTGTATTCGTATCTGTATGCGTATTCCTCGTTGAAGTTGTCTCTTGCTTCTTTCCTTGTCCTTCTATCCCCGATGATAAACTCGAGACAAGTCGTGGCGTTAAAAGATGTGCTTGCATATGATGAACTCCAATCATTGGAATTTGCCACGCGACAGAGAGCGCTTTACCCGTATCCAATCCAACAGATAGATTCGACCGCATCCCTGGTCCCCGTGTAGCAGATATGAAATCCGGTCTGTGGCGTAGACTCCCATCAGCGAGGTTGATTGTTGACGTACTTCCTCTTTCTCCTTCATTTTTCGGGGGAGGAAGGGAGTTTAGAGCTTTGTTGACTAGATTCGCGAGACTTTCTTGATGGGACTCCAGTGCGAGGATTGGGTGAATTCCTCGATGGGCGCGTGAGTCGGCGGTTATGTTTTCTAAGAAGTGGATTGTGGCTTTGCTTGAGGTAGATGATATATTTTCTTTTTCGACGATGGCAACGGAGGTATCATCACTAATAGAAAAGAAAAAGTTAGTCCTTTCTTTCGCAATTAAAGTAATTGTTGAAGTTACGTACCATGACGTCTCGATCGCGAGCGTGAGGAGTCCTCTGTGACATCTTAGTGTATTGAGATTCCTTTTTGTGGATGCAGATGAAAAGCGCAAAGTGCGCGTTGAGGCTAAGATTGAGAACATTGAGGATTAATTCGAGTTGGTTGACGAGTTGGCTTGCGGGAAAAGATGGGAGATGCACGGGCCATTCTAGCCCTGAAAGGCTGCCCTAAATAAATCAGTATACAACGTGAAAAAAATGTAGCATAAGTTTGAAGCAGAATACTGACCGCTTTTCATACCGCCTTCTGATTCCACTATTCTTCCCAAGGTTTTGATATGTCGAAAGAGCGGCAGAAAGAAATGTAGTTTTAAACTAATGTTACTGCACTGTAGATGTATGAATTACAAGATTTTGCTACCATTAGAAATAGAGTAGATTTACTGAAAAGACTCTTGAGGATGTAGAAGTGTATATGTAAGATGTTAAACACCGTGAAATTCATGAAAGAGTGACTTGGTTAAACTAGTTCATCAATCGGAGGCCCATCAACGTCATTAATATAATCATCTCCAACGAAAAGAATCATCCTGAACTCTTAATCCTCACGTGAAATATTTCAAAATGCGATCCAATTCACCTGTACAAGGAATCGGCATTTCTGGTGATAGGAGCGCAGATACAGTGTAAACCCGCATCCCGATGTTCTCCTAGTACTACTAGAAGGACGGCGATTCCTCTGTGGTATCTTGTCGTATCCAAGATGCCACTATTTCTCTCGAGTCCAAATTTGCTCACTATAGTATATTGACTTCGTAGCCGGCAGGTCCATTCATCGTCCATGGCTATGGCGAAGTGCTCTGCCGGTGTCAAGCATCGTGACAAGATCCCCTTCACTCGCGTACTATCCAACGACGTTCTTCTCGGCTAATCTTCGTATGTGTACCATAATACTCATCCGGATTCTCAATCGGTGTCACGCAATGTACAGTCGGGGTACCCTGGAACTGAATGCGCTTGTTGGCAACACCGGGTCGAGACACGGGCGCCTTTTTGAGAATGCTCTTCGATGAGCAGGAGTTGGAGTAGTTGTATGATGGTACTTGCAGGGAAGAAAATCTCTTGGCTGTTGGGCTTGCCGCAGAAACTGGCGAGATTGGAGTGCGAGGGACTTGAAGACTGGGAGATTTGAGAGATAGTGTTGGGCGAGGAGTACTTTGTGTAGCGACGATGCTCACAGAGAGCTTTGGCTTGACGGATCGAGCGGCGTACATGTTTGCGGTGGATAAGTGAAAGTTTGTTGAGATGAGAAAAGGTTTCAAGAATATATGTTGATTTGTCTTTTATGACTTTTCTTTTTCTGTTGTCGTGCAAGGTAAACTTTGATCAACAAAGATTACTGGGGAAGTAGAGATGATAATTATTGACGTAGAGTAGATAGACTGATAAAAAATATGAAATCGTCTGGACCAGCCAAAACGAAGCGCGTGACGAAAATAGAACAAGAAAAAAATAGAGAAAACTTCAAACAACAAATATGCAGGGAGAGAAGGGAGAGGATGAGGGGGATGTGGGCGGCTATTATACTTAGAAGCAGTCTCCATCCGGTGGGGAGTTCATAACCAACCATCATCCTCCATCTACGCGCCGCTCTCTCATGCACCACCCCAGCACTATCACCTCACTCGTCACAACTTAGTCCAACTTTGTGGCAATTTCTGTCGATCTTCAGCCAATTATACCAGCAAATGGTAGGAATGAACTTACTCTTGGACCTCGAAATGTGTGATCGGCCGTGATATCCCAGCATACGATGCAGCTTTGCCGTCCTCAGGCACACCCCGCCCTCTTTTCTTCAGAATGAAGGCTAGAATGTACAGCACGGATGAAAGACCAGCCTTCGTGATGGAAGCGGTCTGCAGCCTGATCACTTGCCATCACTGGTTAGTCTGATTGTTGATATCTGAGTGGACATGCGACAAACCTTGTGTCCAGGAGGCATCAGATCACACAATGAATTATGCAAGTAACCTTCCTACAGTAGGCAAAGTTTGATCAGCAGTGAGAATTGTTGGTTCTGGAGTAGAACCGAGCACCTTGTACAAAGTAACCATGCATTACATTTCATCCATGGATTGTTGATCTCGTAGGGCCGTAGGGCAGAGGCAAGTGGAGCCATGATCTTCCTCAGGCACCTTGGGAACAGGTTTCACCGACCTTCAGACTTTCCAAAATCAGTGTCCAAGTGGATATCTCTATTATCATTACTATTTGATAGCATATTCGTGAAAAAATTAACTCCTGGTAATTCCGGATTCAAATGTTCGCTATCTCTTTAAAAGGAGACAATATCTGGCCCGACAGACCGGTTCATGATTCTCCTTATTGAGGCCTCTTACTTCCAACGAAACAGGCTGATTGACATTCAGATAGAATAGATAGGAATTAAATTCTCATACATATTCTTTGCCCTACTATCATTCTCTCACTTTTTACAGGTCTGTTATCTCTTTTGTCTTATTGTGAACACGTGGTCATCATGGGCAATAATATCTGAACGAACCTTCGTTCAGATATTATATACATTTCCAACCAGCCAACTGGTATGACTTTGTTAGCATTGCCAGTACAGAGCTGCATATCCACCCCGATTCCACTGTCACTGAAGCACTACACATCATGTGTAATTTAATGAGCTCAATCTGCGTGGATCTCGGATCGGAGCTCGGTGACGAGTGGATTCGTCTGCGTGGAAGACCAGGCTACCACTTCCGGGGTAGCCGGCAGGGCTGTCCAGTACCTGAGATGAGACTTGTCTCTTCCTCGTTTCTTTGTTTTGCAGTAAGAAGCTCGACATTTCCGATGTCAGGAGATAATAATCGTCAACAATCATTTGAGTCTCTTCTTTCTTGCTTTTTGTTATATCATGATACAGTATGGGGTTATTGAAGAGCATACTGGAACCTCTTGGTTAGTCACTTGATTATCTGCCCAATCTGGAATGATTGCCTGGTCCTACATCACTCTAGTATTTCTGAAGTCGACCTGGGACACTCTTTTACCCAAATATTTGAAAAAATCGAATTGGTTCTAAATTTTATAGTTATCGCTGCAATCTTTACACTTGGTACTTGGGTGAATCGCAAAGATGTCCCTTGGTACGATGATATTCGTGCACCTTTGTTGATACCCGGTGATACGGATACTCGAGAGAATACATTGGAAGCAAATACCAGTGTCCCTGCGGAAAGAGACTCGGAAATTCCATTTAAGAAACGAAGACGGAATATTCAAACGCGGATTTTAGCTCGATTTCCTTTTCTCTTGGAGATCTTGTACTGGTTACTTATTTATTGGGTAAGAAAGATCCAACCAACTTGACCTTTTCGCTGCGAGTATCCAGTCAAGCATTAGGTTGAAGGATTGTGATACACTAGTTAGTGTATGGATATCCTCGATCCCGCTGATCATTGTAGATCTACCAAGGCGCCCGAGCCATCTCCGCACGCATAATTGCCGGGCACGATGATATCTTCGAGAAAGCCGAACACCATGCTATCCAAGTACTGTCGCTGGAGCACCACATACATATCGACATCGAATTACGAGTCCAACAATTCGTCTTAAGAAAAGTCCCCTGGTTAATGAAAGTCCTCGCCCAAATCTACTACTCGCATATCGTCTTGGGCGTCGCATTTCTAGTCTACTGCTATACATTCCTCTCGCGAACTCAATACAAGCGAATTCGACGAACCCTCGCCCTCGAAAATATTCTCGCCTTTATACTCCTTTCTCTTTGGCGATGCGCGCCTCCACGCCTTTTACCTGAAGAGTTTGGGTTCATCGACGTATTGCATGACTCGCGATCTGGATCTGCGTGGACTCAGAATAAATTCCAGTTAACTATTGCGGCGATGCCGTCGTTACATTTTGGGAATTCGATGCTTATTGCGTTTTGTTTGGGGAGGTTTAGTCCACATTTGGTGTTGAGGTGGGTGGTGTTTGTTTGGCCTGTTTTGATGGGGGTGACTGTTGTTGCGACGGCGAATCATTTTGTGTTAGACATGGTGGTCGGAGTGATTATTATTGCGGTTGCGTATTGTTTGAATAGGGGGATGTTGACTTTGAAGCCATTGGAGAGGATGTTGTTTCGATTGTGTCGATTGGAGGTGGAGGCGGAGAATGGAGAGAGCTGATGAAGTGGGAGTGTAGGGGAGGTGGGTAGGATCGCTGGTTGAATAGTTCAGCTGGTAGCTATTAAAACGCTCATCATATACTCACATATATACTCACATATGTGTATTTCTCTATTTACTCTCATCGCATCAGGCGGTCATCCCCGAGAATGACTGAAATAGGCAGGTTTACGCGCGGGGGCAAATATGCCTCGGTTTGGTCTCGATATATCAATATACATAATAATGATTATATCTGTATTCAGCTTAATATAAATCAAAATTGCATTTTTACCTTCACTTTAAACTGCAGGTTAACATATTGTAGTCTATTCCAGAGTACCTACAGTACTCTGGTATAATCCCCAGAACTTGTGATGAAATGCGGAGAGCGGAGTTGAGCCGAGATCGGGGCGTCTCCAACTAATCAGCGTTTCTCCTCAAAAGCGAAAGTCTCCAATTTTTTTTTTCTTCGAAGTACACAAACAGTAATTTTCCCCAAGACCCGCCATTGCCTCCGCACAAACTCGGAGACTCACGGGAGTCGCACGGGGTTCACTTTGCTTTTTTGGAATTTGCTGTTCATGTGAGCTGGCTCGGGCCCGGTTTCACCCTTTCGGAGGACTTCTTCCGTACAGTCGACAATATGTATTGGACCAGATGAATTGGCTACCGTGGTTACAGAGATAGGGGGATCAAAGTATCATATTTATAGTATCGATTCACATGCAGTATACAATATTCAGTATACACTTGTCTAATTTTTTTTTAGGGGTAGAAGAGCATGTATATTGAGAGTCACTGTGTAGACCACATTCATTTAGCCCTGTAGAATGCGGAGACTCCGGGGGTATCGGGACCAACACCGATCGCTCACCGGAGTCACAATGTGTGGATGTACACAGGTACACACACACATACGCAGTTTACACTGTGTACACCAGGTACACACGGGGCGGTGAAAATTTCATACTCGCGTGGCCAAACAGTGGCGATTAATGGGAGGAGTAAAATTCAGTACAGCAATATCATTCTAGTAAATTTAGTAAACAGTAGTCAATCAATATGTTAGTTACCAGAATTATGTCGTAGAGTAAAGTTATCCAATTTTGTATGTGCTGACTGATTATCGTCGGCGGGTTCATTCCTTCTTGACTCAACCCCGTCTCCACTCCTCGACCTTCCTTCAAGCCCACATCTTCCCCCCTTCTCCTCTCCCCCAATCTTGTGCGGTGGATTTTCGCATCTTGGGTTGACCCTGTCAAATCGAAAAGAAACATCTTCCTATTGATTCGGTGACACAATGGCAAGCATTAAGGAAACCGTCAAGGAGACGCTGGTCGGCATCACAGAGGAGCCTCAGTTGTCGCACCAAGCCCGTTCCAACTTCCTGCGTCATGCGCAGAGAGATGAGAAGGGTGAGCTCTATATGACCGAGAACGACTTCATCAATGCCGTGGCTCCTAGGCAAGAAGATTATGTGAGTCTCTTCTTTTGATCCCAACCTCCTGCTCCGGGCCTTTGTTTTGTTTGACGTGCAGCTTATACGGCTCCTGCGCCGATCCGAGGACTGCTTTGCTGACCTGTTCTCTGCGCACTAGCACAAAATCAAGCGCGAACAATATGGCATTCTCTTTCGCGTAGCTGATCGACGGAGAACCGGCAAGTTGAACCTGTCCGACTGGGCTACCTTCGAAAACCTCCTTGCGAAGCCCGATGCTGAGTATGAGATTGCTTTCCGTTTGTTCGACCTGGAAGGCAATGGTACCGTTAGCTTTGATACCGTGCAAGGACTGTATAATATGAACAAGAGTGCTGAGAGTATTCCCTTCGACTGGAACTCAGAATGGGCCTCCCTGTATACGGGACGCACCAAGTCTCGTCACGATATGACTTACCCGCAGTTCGCCCAAATGCTGCGTGGTCTGCAGGGTGAGCGTATCCGCCAAGCCTTCCACATTTTCGACAAGGACGGTGATGGCTATATTGAGCCGGAGGATTTCCAGCGCATTATTCTTGAGACTTCTAAGCACAAGTTGTCAGACCATGTTTTGGAGAACTTGCCTTCTCTGTGCAACATCTCGACCAGCAACAAGATTTCCTATGCCAACGTTCGGGCTTTCCAAAACATTATGCGCGAGATGGATATCATTGATCTGATTGTTCGCGAAGCTACTAAGAAGAGCACCGATGGCAAGATCACTCGCTCAGACTTCTTGAACGAGGCGGCTCGTGTGACGCGGTTCTCCCTTTTCACCCCCATGGAGGCTGACATTCTGTTCCATTTCGCCGGTCTGGATGCCCCATCGGGTCGTCTGTCCCAGAAGGATTTCGCAAAGGTCATTGATGCTTCATGGCGCATCCCCGTTGCTGTTGCTGGTCAGGCTGCTTCTGAAGTCGCGGCAAAGACAACAACTTTCCTTCACAGTGTTTTGGAGTCCGCACATCACTTTGCTCTGGGAAGTTTGGCTGGTGCTTTTGGTGCTTTCATGGTCTACCCCATTGATCTGGTTAAGACCCGTATGCAGAACCAGCGTTCCACTCGCCCCGGCGAGCGGCTATACAACAACTCGATCGATTGTGCGAAGAAGGTCATCCGTAACGAGGGTTTCGCTGGCTTGTACTCTGGTGTTATTCCTCAATTGATTGGTGTCGCCCCCGAGAAGGCCATCAAACTGACTGTCAACGACCTGGTCCGTGGGTATTTTACCGATAAGGATACCAAGAGGATCTGGACTCCTGCTGAGGTCCTTGCTGGTGGTACCGCTGGTGCCTGTCAAGTGGTAAGTTAGAAGCTTATAAATGCAAAATCGATATCTCCCGAGGTCTTGTTACACATGCTGATCTCACGCCAATTCTATAGGTCTTCACCAACCCTCTCGAGATTGTTAAGATTCGTCTGCAAGTCCAGGGTGAGATTGCTAAGAACGTCGAGGGTGCTCCTCGCCGCTCAGCACTCTGGATTGTGAAGAACCTGGGTTTGGTCGGTCTGTACAAGGGAGCTAGTGCCTGTCTCCTGCGTGATGGTAAGAAAGCTCACCTATTCTTCACAATTGAATGATATCTGACTCGAAAATAGTTCCCTTCTCCGCAATTTATTTCCCCACATATGCCCACTTGAAGAGCGACTTCTTCGGCGAAACTCCCACCAACAAGCTCGGCGTTGTCCAGCTTCTTACCGCCGGTGCCATCGCCGGTATGCCCGCGGCCTACCTGACCACACCTTGCGATGTCATCAAGACTCGTCTGCAGGTTGAAGCTCGCAAGGGTGAGACTAAGTACACCAGTCTGCGTCACTGTGCTAGCACCGTCTGGAAGGAGGAGGGTCTCCAGGCCTTCTTCAAGGGCGGACCCGCCCGAATTCTGCGCTCATCGCCGCAGTTCGGTTTCACCTTGGCCGCCTACGAGGTTCTTCAAAAGATGCTGCCCATGCCCGGCTCCCAAGAAGACCTCACTCCTAGTGGCCAGGTTGAACCCGGCGTTGGTCTACAGGGAGCGAAGGCACCCCTCCCTTATCTGCGATCAAGGAACGCTCTGAAGCTCATCCTCGACTTGGACCAGAACATTGGCCGAGTGCAGGTCCCTCTTCCTGAACACTGGCCCAAGATCATGCAGGGCTCCAAGCAGTGAATTCGATCATAGTTTTGATAAGCGATGAGTTTCATTTTCGACCGTGTTCCCTCCGCACTTTTTCGTGATATCTTGTCCCAATTTAGCATCTTTCTCATTTGACCCATTTTGGTTTATTTTCTTTGATCTTTCTTTTGGATCAATTTGCCTGCCATCTCCGTTTGTTTTTATTTTCTTTGCCCCCCAAAAGGATATCTGACATGATTGGATGGGACGAGCGATGTCCTCCAGTTGGATGATATCCCCTTGTGATTCTCCCATGGGCTGGTATCTACCGGTATGCATTGTATCAACAATAGATAGAAGTTGGAAAGGAAGTGTCGAGGTCATAGAATGGGGTTGTTTGCCATGGATCTTCCCTACATGCTTGACTTTCTATATAGCCTGCGGGCGTGGTATTTGGTTTTCGACTCGTGCACAGCATTCGCCAATGCGATGAGTTGTGTATAGTACTAGATCTAGAGCAGATAGAATCGGACTTCCTGTTCAAGGCTGATCTTTCATTTACTATTGTGACAATTGTTGTATGCTCAACGCAAGTATATACATGAATCTTGCATTCGGCGCGTTCATTCTGATACGCGGGTATCTTTGACATATCACGGACAACCCTGAGCATTGAGCGCCTTAGGTGGTCCATGAAAGGCCAGGGCGGTATGGAATAATAGTACATTGATCGCTTCAATCTGGCTGAAATAACCCACAAACGAGACAGGCTAGACGAGGCCCCGAGCAGAACCCTAAAAGAATCTAGTTTTCCGAGGTCCCTGCGATTGGGTCTTCGTCTCCTCTGAACTCGGTGACACCACAGACTCCTTCACCTGTACCTTTGAACCCTCAGTATCCGTACCCTTCTGATCCTGAGCAGAATCCTTCTTATCCTTCCGATGCCACAACGAATCCTCCTCTTCAATCTCTCGCAAAACTACCATCAAATTAGCACTTGATCTCAAATCCCTCATAAATGTGGCAGACACATACCCTCTTCCCATTCCTTCTCCCTCGCCTCATCGCCAGTTCCCAATAACTTCTCCACATCAACTTTCTCCCCACTCTTCACTCGCTCAATGACCTCTTTCAATAACTCGATCTTTGCATCCGTTGTGCGCCGGTATGCCGCGTAGTCGTTTTTCAATGTCAACATGCGAATGGCTTGTGATCCGATGAGCGTGAATATAATTATGTAGAATGTTGCTGGATTCCATTCCTTTGACTTTGTTTCGCGTGGTTTTCGGTGACGGATAAATCGTGGTATCATTGCTGTCCATACTGATGTGTCTGCGATCTTTGGCAATCGGTCCGAGGTGGCATAGTTTCGTGATGGGCCTGAGCACCGGGTAGGTAGAATCGAATGTCTGGATGAAGATAGTAATGACCGGCTCAGCCCAACCGGCCGTAAACGAAATGGTATAGCCATGGTTTGGATATATTGAGAAAGACTGCTCGAATTAGTCGGAAACGCCGCGGACACACGAACCTTGAATGTTTCTGCCGCTGCACACCGCCTGTCGTCTCTATAGAATGACTAACCATATATAGTTAGTCTGTGTTGTTGCTCCGACAACGCGCGATTCTTTGGAGTTCACACGCTGCCAATCCAGCGCGTTGTGCAGCGGTGATATCACACTTTCAAAAGAGCCGCGAGAGCTGTCTCAGCTTCACTTCACCTCGATCGATGAGGACGGTCTTGCTGTACATTTCAGAGTACTCAGAATGGCGGTAACCGTCTTACCAATGAACACACTCAGCGAGTCTGTTAAACAAGCCATTCGGTCGACAACAACATGTTCCGATTCAACCGTTTTATCCCTCCAAACCCTCCTCCGCGGAAGCAGTACAGTCACAGAGAAACAAGTACGAAAGACTACGAAATCAAGTAAAGAAGCCAATACCTCGACGAGGACGAGGACGTCGAGGACCAAAACAAAGACCGCCGATCCCATACACGCGATTGTAGAGCAGGATGTGGGTGTATTGTCGATGCAGGAGAAACTTGTTCTTGCGACGGAGGTTTTTAATGGGACGTTGAAGACTCTTACGGATGCGGTTAAGGTTCCGGTCTCGAAACGGGGGCCTGTCTCTGATACGGCTTCGAGTATATCTGGGAGGAGTGGTGCGAGTACCGTGGACTCGGGGATATATTCTACGGCAGAGTGTGCGAGACTTGCACTTTGTACGCTGCGGGCTTTGAAGAGTGATGGGATGCAAGATCTGCCGATGCAGCTTGAGCAAGGGGTATGCGTGTTAGCGGGGAAGTTGATTTCCTTGGGACTTAACGATATGGCGATTAAGGAACTTCGGGGTTTAAAGAGGAGGATCCAAGCATTTCTTGACGGGAAAAATGGGAGGAAAGTTGATTCGGATGAGACTTCGTCTAAAGAGAAGACTTGTGATCTTTTGAGATTTTCGAATCTTGGAGATAACTTGTCTGTTTATGGGTTGTTGGTTTCTTATCAGTCAAATGTTATGAGGTTACTTGTTGCGGAGAAGCGAGTTTCGACGATGACAAAGTTGTGTGCTTTGTTACAAGTTTCTGAGCTTAGCAGTCCGGCTCAGATTATCGTTTCCGCGATGAAACTTGGTGCTTTGTCTGGTGATAAAGCTGCGATTCAACTTCAACTTTTGTCTAATACGGTTCTATCATTGTCCTCCGGGAAAACGTCATCGAATGAAGAATCTTCGACGAAAGACTCCATCAACCCGCTTACAAATTTAACGCTTCAATTGCTGTTTCTCGAAATTCGATCTTTGGGATGGAAAGTGTCTGGTCATGTTTGCGATGAGGGGAAGGAAATGTTTGAGCCTTTGCTTCGTTATCTCGGGAACTTTTCTCACCGCACTAAGGGTGTTGAGAAATCAGAATTTTCGACAATTTATAAGGCTATTTCTCGGATTCAAATGACAATGGCCGAGGTGAAAAAGAAGTCTCAAGATGGGAAAGATTTGAATCTCGGGGCGAGGATCGTGACGATTCTTGGCCAACTTGCTTTGGATGCGGGCTGCTTTGATGAGTCTTTGAAGTTATTCACACAGGCCATTACACCATTTACGGCATCTCAGAGCCTTTCTCTCGCTACCGTCCGGTGTAAGATTGCCTCGGTACACTTTCAAGCGCTCAAAAGCTCGACGAAGTATCTTGACGGAGCCTTGAAATCAACTTCTGAAGCTACTGAATCTCTCGGGTTACAGCTCAGAGGAAGCGCTGCAGATCTGGACGAGTTACTCGTTGAAGCTGCGCGACTGAAGAAATTCGCTCTGGCTTGGTTCGGTGATGCGATGACGAAGAAATTGAAGAGCGATTCCGAGAAAAATAAAGTCGCCTGTCAAATAAGAGAGTATCTGCAAGCCTTCCTCCGATTTCTTCGACGATATGTCGGACGACCTCCAGCAGAAGATAGTGAGGAGAAAGAGTTGGAAATGTTCAAGAATCGTATCTCCATGTCCAAGAGCTTCATCCTCGCTGCCGTGGACTCGGCCATTGCGGTTGGGAAACTCTCTATCATGTCACAGCGCCCACCTTGGGAAGAAATGCTTCCTATCTTGACAGATGCACACCGGCTCCTCACCAGCGTTGAAGCCGCTGCTGACCCAGAAGTAGACGAGGCTTTGATAGACGGTGTTGGGATGGGTCTCGTGAAACTCTCTAATCTTTTTTGGTCTCGATATATCAAGGAAAAAGAAGCTGGACAAGGCTACCGCGAACTAATCCCACTCCTCCGACACTCAACCTCGCTTCTCTCAACCTGTTCTTCATCTCACAGGACCACAGCCTTTGCTGCGCTAAAATTCGAGAGGACGGCTCACCTCTATCTGGAGGGGAGCATGAATGGCGACGCTGAAAAGGCTTTTCGTCAGTCTATCGCCGAGTATATTGACACAGGTGCCTTAGAACAACTTGACGATAGCTATCCAGCGAGTCTTTCAGGTTCAGCCAAATTGGATCCGCAAAGTCCCGGTTTCATGCTCAATCGTGTTCTTACCGGCTTGCTGAAGGTCAAGCTCCGCGGTAAGGGATCAAGGTCTTCGTTCATATATGATGACAGCGAACTCGTTATGGAGTCAAGAGGACTTCTTCTCGAATGGCAGATGAGCCTCCTCTTCGATCTCCACAACTACTCTTCTAGTGAAGATGATTTCCGCTCAATGCTTGGCTCGATTATATCCACTCTTCTTGATATCTACTCGCCTGATACCCACCCAGTTCGCCATGGTCGATTCATTCTTTCTGTTCTCCGATTCCTCCTCGAGCATCCCAGCGCCTTGGATTCCGATATGACCGAGAAAATCTTGGAAGAAGCAAGTCAGGATCTGGAGCGCGTGGGTCGTATTTGCCAAGATAAAGACCTATCACCTATTGCTACTCATTTGACGAACTCACTGCAGGTCATCATCGGTTTTCATGGAGGCAAGATGGATGCAGGCGAACTTGATGATACACTCGCCTCATGGAGCTCAATGACTCGACAATGCACCAATTGGGAGTCTTTACTCGCCTGCGTCCATGATCCCGAGTACTGGGTCCTCCAACTCAAGGCTCTTGTGGATTACACAGAAATACACGGACTTTGGAAAGCCCAGCTCAATTCGCTGGAGCTTATTCTTCGCGCCGCGGAAATTCAGAAATCTGGCGATCTTTCAGATACTATCATCATTCTCTCTCGTCTTGTACTGCAGCACTGCCAGCTCGGTCACTGTCAAAAGGCTGGTAATCTTCTGTCTCGCGGCGAGCAGTATCTTTCTCAACGCAAAGTTTCCTCTCTCGCTACGATTTCGTTCAAATTGGCTCGTGTTGAACATCTCCTTGAGTCGGGTGATATCAGCAAAGCCTCGACGACATTTAACGCGGCCAAGGCACTTTATGAACGAACTCAGAAATCCGATGAGCTCACTGGTCTATCGGTCCTTGCTAAGATATCATGGGAACGACTGGTTGCAGATGCTGCTTTTGTCCAATCTCGACTTTCGACTGCGCAGGGGTTAATGACAAACGCTCTGTACTTTGCCAAACTCTCTGTTCGACTTAATTGCCGGATCTGGGGGAAGGTCGAGCGTTTAGCTCAGAAGAAAAAGGACAAGTCGCTGCCTGCAGCTGAAAGCTCCGATATGGATGCTGTTGCTGAGGGAGTTGCCAAGCTTGATCTATCTCAAAACGGGGTTTCACCGGATGTCTCATCGACCTATATACAAGGTGCCCCGTTTTGGCCGCATCTTGGCTCCCATCATACCTGTTTGTTGAATCTAGCGACCTTGTCGGCTCATCATGGTCTCTTCCAAGATGCCATTTACTATGGAGAGCAGGCGTTGAAGATTGACAAGACTCTTGATGCAAATGTTCGACTTGTTGCTGCGCAGACTCAGCTTGGTTGCTACAGGACTATTGGTGGGCATCTGGTTGAGGGTCAAGAACTTCTCATTGCGGCATCAGAGTCATCAAAGCAACTTCCAACTAGTATTGAGACTGTTTCACTACAGATGGCGCTCGCCTCCCTGTACAAGGTGCAAGGTAACCACGAGAAAGCCTTCCGATTGCTTCAGGAGGCTGATAAGATTGTCACCTCTATCATCACCTCCGATACTATCAGTATCCAAGAAGCCCCAAATGTGACAGCACTGGAGGAGAAAATGGAAAAGTTGCAAGTGCGGACGACTCGTCGGGCCCAAGCAGCAGCAACACCCACCTCAACGGCGACAGCAACCGGCCGACGAACTCGATCAGCAAGCTCAGCGGCATCTGCTACGACAACAACCAGGAGAACACCGACTCCCAAGACACCGCGCCCTGAATCTGAAGTTCAGTCACAGTCTTTGTTGAGATTGAAAGGTGATATACTGCGACAACAGGCAGACTGTCTCCGCGCCCTACGTGATTTCGATCGCTCGGCGCGCACTCTCACCGAGGCTCGACAATTCGCAACTGGCCGCGAAAGCAAGGTTTCTCTAGAAATTGGAGAAAGCGAACATCTTCTTGCAGATGCCATTCGTAAATTCGCCAGTCATGCCGTCTACTGCGTCCTGCCGGAATCCACAATTTCCCTCCCTTCTCTCAAAACGCCGACCAAAGGGGAAGATTCGAGTGCACCAGCAGTGAAACCCGCCGCCACAAGGAAAACTAGGGCCCCGGTTAGAGGGACTCGTGTTAAAGCCCAGAAAGCAAGTGAAGATTTCACTATGATGCTTTCTAGAGCTAGTGACTGTCTCACCAGTGTATTTGCCGATGCTACGGTCCTGGGCTCTACTCTCGAAAGTCATGCTGCTTCTCGGCTTATGAGTAGGATATCAATGCTTTCTCATGCGACTAGTCCTGGGGATCCTGCGACTTTGGTCCAGTCACCCGCAAACATGAATGGTAAGTTTTCATAGTATTTATTGTATTCCATCTAGGATGAAAAATTTCTAACGCATAGCATAGAAATTGGTCGTGTTGGTGCGTTTGCCCGTGAGCGTATGGCTATCGACTTCGATCGAAAGCTTGTCGATTATGCAGATCCGCTGCTTTGGCCGACATCGACACCATCGACCACGGAGATGGATGAGAAGATTTGTTCCAACTTTGCTGAGCGCTATATTGACATTCTGCCTGAGAATTGGAATGTCCTCTCCCTGTCTCTCAGTGCGGATCAAACTGAGTTTGTTGTGTCGCGCCTTCAGAAGAACCGATCTCCATTTCTCCTGCGACTTCCTCTACGCAGAGGGTCCGAAGATGACGAGGAAGAACAATTTACTTTTCAAGATGGCAAGGACGAAATGCAAGAACTCATCAAGTTGGCCAATGAAAGTGCTCACGCTGCTAAGTTGCAGACGGATAAGCAAATGAAGAAGGAATGGTGGAAGAATCGAGAAGCTCTCGATCGTCGGATGGAGAGTCTTTTGCAGAATGTTGAGAATGTCTGGTTTGGAGGCTTCCGCGGTGTATTCTCGCCATTTTCCCGAGATAGTACTGCATTGTCTCGCTTTGCGGTATCATTCTCGGGAATCCTCGAGAAACATCTGCCCTCCCGTCAGAAAGGGAACAAGGCCACTTCCGCAACGCCTCGACTCACTCTCCACCAGAATGTCCTTGAATTGTTCATCGGGCTTAGGGATCTCGAACAACAAGAAGAACCGGAGGATACGCTGATGGATCTACTTTATTTCGTGGTCGACATTCTCCAATTCCAAGGCGAACGCAATGCTTATGATGAAATCGATTTCGATATGATGGTTCTCGACACCCTGGATGCCTTGCGAGGATATCACGAAGCTGCCAAGGATGAACTTGCTGCTCAACCTCCAAGCCACACGGTGCTCGTCTTAGACAAAGCCCTCCATTTATTCCCGTGGGAGTCCATTCCCTGCTTACAAGGCTATCCGGTCTGCCGCGTCCCGTCATTAGAATGTCTCCGCGAACGCGTCGTTCAATTCCGTCCCTCTGCATCCGGTACCATTTTAGACCGATCATCAGGTTCCTACATCCTCAATCCAACGGGTGATCTGAAAACCACTCAAGAGACCTTCGAAAAGGATCTGGCTAGTCAAAAGAGCTGGACTGGAACAAGCAAGCGTGAGCCCTCAGAAGAGGAGTTCCGTACAGCCCTCGAATCAAAGGATCTATTCCTGTATTTTGGGCACGGGAGTGGCGCGCAGTATATTCGCGGTCGCACGGTGAAACGATTGACGAAATGTGCTGTTGCTTTCCTAATGGGTTGTAGTAGTGGTACGCTGACGGAAGCGGGCGAGTACGAGCCTTATGGGACACCGATGAATTACCTTCAAGCGGGGAGTCCGGCTCTCGTGGCAACATTATGGGATGTTACGGATAAAGATATTGATCGATTTTCCACGTCCGCGTTCGAGTCTTGGGGGTTGTTGGGAACTGCATCGCATGATGATGTTGGGTTGGACAGTGCCATTGCTGGGGCGAGAAGTTCTTGCGTATTGAAGTATCTGAATGGTGCTGCGCCGGTTGTTTATGGCGTACCTGTGTTTTTAGAATGAGTACCTTGATGATGGGATTCTGTTACCCTTTTTGTATATCTCATGGCTTTTGTCGAGTTCTCCACTGTGGGCAGCATCTGGATTCGTTTTTGGTCATCGGCAGGCGTTCCGATATCATTTAGCACTGGCAGTACAGCATTGCACGGAGTTAGGGAATTTTAATTGATCGGTCTTTCTCAATAGCAGCGATCGCGTCCATTTTATAGTCTTAATATGTTATAAAATCTAAATACCAGGACAATATACTGTTGAATACCCCCTGATATCACGCATTTCCTGATCTCATCCGGTCCGTCCAAAGTGGAGATCCCCTCATGCGGGACCAAAAAACAACCCCCGCGCAAACGTCAACTCCGATCTTCTCTGCCTTTTCTTTTCCCTTATTTATCCCAACTTCCACTTCCCCCACTTCCATTCCTATCTTTTTGACCTTTTCTCCTGACTTTTTTCGGATTACTCTCATCCATCATGTCAGTCACCACGAAAGCAACCATCGCCTCCTTTGGGGGCAAACTTCTCAAATTAAGTCACAATGCCACCACCACCCGCTGTGAAATGTCTTTCAACCTCTACCTACCCCCTCAAGCACAATCGCAAAAAGTTCCCGTCCTCATTTACCTCTCCGGACTAACCTGCACGGCGGAGAATTGCTCCGAAAAGGGCTTTTTCCAGCACGGTGCTAGTAAGAAGGGTATTGCGGTACTCTACCCGGATACCAGTCCTCGTACGTCAGCCCCTGCTATAAGAATGAATATGAATATCAATCTCGGGGAATTAAGTAATGATTGAATTGCATATTAATATTGAACTGAACAGGTGGTCTGAACATTGAAGGCGAGAATGACGCTTATGATTTCGGTACTGGTGCCGGTTTTTACGTCGATGCTACAAAGGCCCCGTATAACGCTGGCTATAATATGTACAGCTATGTCACGGAAGAATTACCTCAGACGGTCTTCGCGGCTTTCCCTCAGTTAGATGCTAGTCGTGTTAGTATCACTGGTCACAGTATGGGTGGTCATGGTGCCCTTACCTTGGTATGTAACACATCAGCCCTGAACTACGCATTCACCTGCAAGGGGATGGCTAGTCTATGCATTTTGTGAGTGCGTGCTAAATCTTGATCGAAATAGTTCCTCCGTAACCCAGGAAAATATAAGTCTGTTTCCGCCTTCGCGCCTATCACGAACCCTATCAACTGTCCCTGGGGCCAGAAGGCGTTTACTGGGTATCTTGGTGACGACCAGGAGAAGTGGAAGGAGCACGATGCCACTGAGTTACTGAAGAAGTGGTCTGGCGCCCCTCTGGATATCCTTGTTGATGTGGTAAGTTGTCTGTGAGGTACTTACATCTGAATTTACGATACTGATATACTGGATATAGGGCACTGGCGACAACTTCTACAAACAGGGCCAACTGTTGCCGGAAAACTTCGAGGCAGCGGCTAAGCAGGTTGGACAAGAGAAGGGATTGACTGTGCGATATCAGCCTGATTATGACCATTCGTATTATACGATGGCTTCGTTTGCCGATGATCATGTTGAACATGCGGCGAAGTATCTCTTTGCATAGTGTGTGTTCCTTCAGTCTTCTGCTTTCTTTTGTTTTCCTCGTTCATTCATTCTGGTATCTATGTATCCCGGAATGATCGAGGACTTCGTTAGTATGAATCAATTCTGATGGCTTTGTGTCAGTGGTCGGACGAATAGGGGTTCTGTGAAGTCTGTTATTTGAGTAGGCTGGAATTAAAATAAATGGGATGGAAGTGGAGGATTATGCTAGAAATGACATTGTTTATGGTTGAAGTAGTCTTTTTCGTCCTATGTAAACTAGCGAAGAGCCTGTCTTCCATATCCTCGTACTCGGGATTTCACCTGAGAAAGTACAGCATTTTGCCGCAGCGACCGTTGTGTCGTCCTGGCAAGTCATTGCTTCCAGGACGGTACCGGTACGATCGGTGTCTGGTAAAGTGGCTTTTGCAAAATTGTCTGACCAGCCAGTAGAGTGGGACTGACGCCGTTGGTATCCTGACGTGAATATTCACTTCCCCAGAATAAAGGAGCCGTTTCACCATGTCAGCATGTCCTCTCCTAAGAGTCTCTAGAAATGGAGGTATGCTGTCAGTGTCCCTGGAATTAATATCAACTTTCGCGGTGTCGAGGAGCAGCTTCACGATTTCCTCGTGCCCATCATAAGCAGCCAATAAAAGCTTGATTTTTCCGTTCGTATGGCCTTGCATTCGACTCATTGGGTGGATCCATGGCAAGCTACCCCCGGTTTATCCCGTTAGGATCCGGAAGTCTGTAGGAGCTACTAGTGCCATATACAGAGGGATTAAACCAATAAAAGCGACATAAATCATGATACCGAGCAGCAAAGTCGAACCCTGAAAGTGCAATATACTGGAAAACCTCCGACGCCCAAAGAAATCGGTTCCAATCCCTAGCTTGACTGAATACTCGTGTTGCCTGGATTGTTGGAAAGATGCAATATATGAGAGCCCACGAATGCAAGTCTTCTTGCGTACAGTACGGAATGCATCTGACTGCCTTGCTGACGTTGAATGTGGAAAGTTGACGGGCCACATCCTGAGGAGATTGACTGTCAACACGCAAGACTTTTGGCTCGTGATCAGTCTCTGTTAGAGTATATGCCTGGTATATAATTGGATAGAGAAGAGATAGGGAGGTCCAAATAACCATGTGCAAATTGGCCTCTCCAACTGAAAGGAATTTGTAGGATGGACCAAATAGATCATCTGTGGCAAGTCCTGTTTTGATTTCTCCATGTTTATATGTAGGAGGATCTTCGTAAGTGCCATTTCTACTGATCTTGGTATAGAATTTCAGATGGCGTGTTTCCAATGCCAGACAATCATCTAACAGCGATCGACGGGCTTGAGGGTCAAGATTATGAGCGTTATCAACAGCAGCAGCAAAACATGACATGTCTGTAAGAAGCTGGATCAATTCATATAGCAATCCTTCGCCAGGCTCTCTGAGCCACTGAACTACTGGCTCGGAAAGACGCATAAGTCTTGAGAGAAGCTAGAAAATTCATTTATCATCAGACAGTCTGTATATCAGAGATACACTAATTTGCGAAAGGGTTCTGTCTCTTACCACTCTGAGTTTTTGATGTTGGCTATAGATTAGAGCTATAATATGAGAGTCATCCTTTTTAGGGTGGTATAGTCTCATAATCGCGCTCAGTCCGTCAATATGTGCGTGTAATTTATCAAGCGAGTCCGGACAGTAATGGCTCTGTATTTCTGTAAGTGAATTTTGCGTTGATTGGACAAAAACAAGTATATCTCTCACCTCAATCTGCTCAAAAAGAGCGCATGTATAAATGAGATCAGGGGTATAATCCATGCGACTGAGTGTCTTTGACAATTCACAGATTGCCTCATTGTAAAGCCCAATTCCATATCGTAGAATAGGTTCATCTTTGTGAATCTTGCCGAGGAAGATGCATGAAAGTGCGGCAGTGGCTTTTTGAAGCATCAGACTTTTTTGAGGTACCATATAGATGGACGATATAATAGGATATGTCAAATTCACCACGCAGGTTGCTTTAACCTTGCGAGGGAAATAATGATCAAGATAAGAAGAAAAGATTTGGCTGCTGACCATTATACCGGAGGGAACGGTCTGCAATAAAGTTGCTCGTCTTATTTCATCTCGGTATTGGGCTGACAGAGGGCTGCGACCAGGCTCGTTCATCCTGACCTGTTTGGTACGTTGTATGGTTTGCTTGGTCTGGTCGCGAAAGATGAGTTCCCATTTGTCTCTGTATCCAAAACATTCCTGGTGTAAGCGGACACACTGTCCGCAATGAGGACGCTTTTCATCACACTATTGGAAGTCAGAAGGATTTATCCTTGTTGATGCGTCGAAATAGAACCTGTCAGAATTCAGACATACCCGTCGTTTCACGGCTCGGCAATTTGCACAGCTTGTGGAAGGTTTTCTAGAAGTTGTAGAATTCATGATTTCTGGGTATTTTCTTAGCTTCACGTGCGTGTGCGTAGGTAGGACTAGGTGATACGAAAGAGATTGTGTTGTATGTATTGTAATCGGAGAAAGTAGAAAGTACCAGGCACAACTCAGCGAACCCCGTGGGCGGGGCCTGGTGCTATCCCGACTGCACTTTTCGCGTACTATGTATAGCACTCGTCCAAAACAACTTTTCTCAGGATAATTGTCACGCACTATCACAAGAAAACGTCGGCCTTGTTCAATCTTGCTTTATGCCATAATATGATTCGCGCTCTTCTCATCAGTTCTCATCCTGTCTAATGCGCATTATCCATGCTCTACTTAGCCTTGATCTACCTCGAACTTGGTACATACGACCATAGGGTGTGGAGAACAGGGCTTCCCGTCCGCTCAGCCGTACTTAAGCCACACGCCGGCAGGTTAGTAGTATGGTGGGTGACCACATGCGAATCCCTGCTGTTGTATGTTTTTGTTTTTCTGTAAATGTGTCTGGCTGTTTTTCTTTTCTTCGAACAATATTCTTCAACATGCAGCAGAACTGGGCGGGAATGTAGTTCAATTTTCGATTCTACGACCACTGCCGGTTACGTATCAATGATATCCGGGTTGTCTTGTTGTCATGGTGTCTTGGTGCCTGGGGCATAAACTTAACACTACTTAACCCGATTTGGTCTATCCAACCAAGGTCTTCAGAGCTTGGCATATACAATTTAGATCGGCCGATCTCTTTTTAAATAATTAATGATACGAACATTATGATGTGTCCCTTTTCTCTGTTTTTCTCCCACTTGTCCTTTCCTCCGAACTCCATTTCAGATTTTCAGAATCTTCGAATAACCTATACTTGTTGCCTCTTTTTCGAAATGTCGTTCCCACGTGGTATAGGAAGATATTACGAATTCCTTTCCACCTGTTTGACTGCTTCTCTAGTCTGGTCTTCTGTACGATCTAGGAGAGATGTGGTTGATCTGTACACCAAATTTGCTATTCTCGAAGCGCAAAATGAACTTGCTCTATCTAAGCTCGGCATTCATGTTGAGAAAAAAAAGATTGGAAAACCGTGAAAATCGATTGAAACTTTCATCAGTCTTGAGAGAGACTTGATACAGTATATTTTCTGTACACTTTTGCTATTTGAAATACGTCGCGACTATGTGCAACCGTGAAACTCGATTGAAACCGTCATCGGTCCTAAGAGAGACTTGATTCAATACTTTCTGTTCGCTTCTGCTATTTGAAATACGTCAGGACTATTTTGGCATAACAGTGCTGTTATGTTAAGCTTTCTGGACGTTGATGCCTATCAAGGTAGATGAAAAAATAAATAAAAAAACGACTGTTTAAAAGAATGCAAATATGACTAAACCGAGTTATACACTCTCTCCCCAGAGAATATATGCTGTCTGAGGATCTACTTTACAAGCGGTAACACCATCCATAGTCACAAGAAGGGGGAAGAAAAACGAACGTTCGAGTCAATACCTACTACTTCAAACTTTCCCTTTTGTTCTCCTTAGGTAAAAAATTGCCCTGCATCCATGCAATCTGAACAAACGTAAACAAGCATGGTACGGAATTCAAGTACGAGTAGTTTGAATGAGTGCTACCTCATGTTAACCTTAACATGTGATAGCACCTCTAGTTGGAACTAGTAGTCAATATATGTCAATCCCACAAATCCCACCAAGATTCATCTATCACCGCCGTCTCCCTTTTTGAAAATTCCCCTTCATCCATGTCAATCCGTAGTATTGGTGCAAGTTGCTGTGTAGGCCCCCATGTAAGCCATGTCTCCAGAACAAGGACCATTCATTGGTACCCGAAAGCTTTCTCAATTTATCATAAGAACCGAAAACATCCAGACCGGATTTTTCATTATCAACCTCCACCTGAAAGTTCCCAGATTGGTTTTCTATCTGTAAACTTCTATTAGCAAATTGCCGGGGCAAATAGGCATAAGAGAAACGTACCACAGAGCTTCACTTGAATAGTGGCAGTGAGATTAGGCTTCGCGAGATCCTTGACTTCCCCATACCACTGCTCCTTCAAGCTTTTTTGCACCTGACGGCGGTGGTAAGGTCTCCTCCATGGAATCGAAGCCAAACGGATCGTTATCATCATCCTCATCATTGTTCTGGGAGCTGGCAGAGAGCTTAGATTGAAGGCCCCGGGAGCATCACGAGGGAGGAGAAGAAGAGAATGATTGGTGTATCTCGTGCACTCGTGGCATATCGAATGTTGTCGGTCATAGTCAGCATCATATATAATCAACATTCCAAATAGTTCCTAGAGCACTCACCGTGAAGTTTTAAGAAGAGGTTCCAGGCCCATCCCAACCTCCCAACCACGGGGCCGGACCGTCAGCAAAAAAAAAAAGAACGAAGAAAAGCGAAAGGAGCGACAAAAGGAAAACAAAGGAAAAGTAACAAAAGGAGCGGACGAACGTGGATTTCATACTGAAGCAGGTCTCTGGACAGAGTTCACAGGGCTTTTGGCCTCCCGAGATGTCTTCGTCCCTTCATCCACTTTCTTGACAATCTCAGGGGTTTTCTTGCCGAGCGAAAGGCTCCGAGGAGCTAGCATTCCGCCTCCCTCCATGGTCCAGTTGTTTATCACAACGGCTGGAGAGGATCTGAACTGAGCCGCGGCCGATGCGCCCAATACCAGGAGGGTACCCCAGGCTCGATGGTCTGGATCCCTATAACCGCGCTCCAGCGCGAGGACAATTTCTTAAAAAAAACGACATGATAACGCTGATTTTGAGAACTAAATCACGATCCACATTGGAGAGGAAAAAGACAGAGGCTTTATGAGGATTTCATTTTGGGGGTTTATGTCCAGGAAGCTAGATTTCCCAGGGAAGGAGCGGATCTTGAGGTTTGAATATGGCAATTACTCTTTATATGTTAATGGTATACTATAGTATACGATACTGGCAATCTGGCAGGGGCGATTAAGTGTGAGCGGATATAGCACTGATTATGCTAACCCTAATAGTGACAGATGCGGCCTTGTATAATATGTTAGATGTGACTTCATAGAATACCGAAAATTTCTATTGCTCGAGAGCTTGATTATTATGTTTAAATAATTAAAGTCTAGTCATAGGAAATAAAAGTCTACTCGCGTTATTCCTCAGTATAAAATCTACACTAGATTTTATTGTAATATTAACCAAATTCATGAAATCGCTTCATGCTGTGTATATCTCCTAACTATTATTTATTATACTTCCTAGCCTGGTTGAATGGCACCTGGCTAGGAAGTTAAAAAGAGTTCTGCCGAGATAATGCTGACTCTCTACCTGAGCCTGTCTATCACGCACCCACCCTAATCACCCGACTCGCGCGATGCTAAACAGGCGCTCATCCCATTCTCACCCGGGCGGCGCCCACCCGACTACTGATCGTAGTTTAGCCACACGCCGACCGGTTAGTAGTATGGTGGGTGACCACATGCGAATCCCTGCTGTTGTATGTTTTTGTTTTTATTCAGTTTTAGTTTTATTGGTCTCATATCTGTATGTGGTCAATGTCAATCCCTAGCAAGCCTTGATTGAGACGGTAAAAATATATGCTATAAAATATGGCTTCCTAGTCTATAATGCCTGCCCAGGCTCTAGGTCAATATTCAAATTATTACTATTTTTTCAAAATATTTGGCATACTAGTCTCAAGAACATACTATGTTCTTTATAGTATATCTATACTATAAGTACATAATAGTATATCTATACTATAGGTACATATTCATAATTTCTCCGAACTGGCCAGGCAATTAGGTAATTACCTGGCAGGTAGCGTTGTAGATTTACTGTCACAGTAGATAGTACTATGACAAATTTGTATACCACAAAAGGGCTAACCCTTCTAAGTTTTGCGCATTCGCAAAAGCGTCCTTGGAATTGATTTGTCCTATAGAGTAAGGCATACGTAGTTAAAATAGAAAACTCGTAATATTAAAACAGATATACCATGCGAAAATGCTTCATGATAGTTTCCAAATCAAAAGGTTTCCGCCCCCAGCATAGACTTGCACAGCCACCACACACGTCACGGTGTCGAACCAAGACATTTGTAGATGTTCCAATTTAGTGAGAGAGATTGCTTGAAAACAATTTCTCACTCTAGCCAAGATTGGAATCTTCAGATTTATCAAGTAGAGAGGGCTTTCTAGCACTATCAAAGCTTCGGACAAAACGAAGTGAGAGATGTCTCCATCTCGGTCCTCTCGTACCATCGGCGCTTTACTCACCCTGCACGCAGGGGATGCCCTTGGGGCACCACTTGAATTCAAACCTCACACACTCATCCGCTCGCGCTTCCCAGGGCCCAACGCGGCTTTCCCTCGAGGTCTTACTGGCGGTGGATTTCTCTCTTGGGCTCCTGGAGCCGCAACAGACGACACTGACCTCACCCGCGCCATTCTACTCGCTTACCGCGATGCAATCATCAATGGGGATGACGTTGTGATGAAAGCCGCCGAGCACTGTCTTGCGTGGTATCAAGGACGTTGGCCCGGTCGTAGACCTGGTACCTTACCTCGCGATATTGGTGGTGCAACAAGGCAGGCATTATTTTCATTTTCTTCTTCGCGTGATCCTTACTCTTCTGGCGCTGGCCAGGGCAGTGCAGGTAACGGTAGTCTAATGCGTTGTATCGCTACTGGGCTCTTTCAGACCGATCCAGAATTGCTTATCAAGGAGAGTCAAGCGATAAGCTCCATCACACATAATGATTACCGATGTACTATTGCATGTGCTGCCTATAATACAATCGTGTCCTCGCTTGTCGTGCACGAGATGTCTGTTGAGGATGCCGTGTCTGCAGGTGAACGTGTGGCCGTCTCACTTGAACATGGAGATCCCGATGGACCTGTCCATACTGCCATGAAGCTCGGGCGCAGAATTCCCCTGGAAGAGTTGGCTAATAAAGGGCCCAGGAAGATTGGTATTATGGGTCCATGTAGCGGGTTCGTACTTGATTCGCTGACTCTCGCTGTCGCTGCTGTCCTGGATGAGCGGAGACTCGATCAAGTCCTTGTTGATATTGTACGGGTTGGTATGGATACTGATACAAATGCTGCCATCGCGGGAGGTCTTCTTGGGGCGAGGGACGGCGAAGAGGCCGTGCTTGATGAGTGGAAAGACTCGCTGCAGTTTAGTTCAGAGTTCCGCCGCCTTGTTGAGGAAATATTAACGGCCCAGGGAGTCTTGCCGCAGATTAAGATATGAAATGAGGAAATTAAATACATAGGCACGGAAACGTGGATTGATTCCGATTTGAGAGGCCAGGTTTCTTTGTACTATCGACAAGACGTATTCGAGAAAGCAGCAATCCACTGAAAACACCCCGTTGCTGCGGAACTGAGTCTAGGCTCTGGTGGCTGCTTAGGAGTAATCCAGATTTAGATCGAGGTCGTTCTGTGGAAGTTAATTTAGAGCTGCAATATCTCAACCGTGGAAGTCATGAGCGAAGCTAGACTTTGCCACATTAACTCCACCACTACACTACACTCGTATTCTCGCCTGCTCGAGAGAATGATTGGCCTCCCTCCCGGAGCTAAAGTCCGTCAGGAAAAGAGAAAAGAAAGTCCTGGAGAAGAACCCGAAGAAGTCATATGATTTGCAGGATTTTGTAAAGGCTGGTGCTCTACTAGTCAATGATGATGTTGCGCTTAGTGCATTCGTCGGATCTTAAATAGTAGCAAGCCTCCCAAAAATTCTAACAGCTCTCCATAAACCCCATTCAAGCTGAAGCTGCTACTGACAAAAGAGAAGAACTAACCTTCCGATTTCGAGATGCCATCAGGCTCGTGTATCTGCGGTGAACTGAAATATGAATTTACAGGCGAGGGGCAAGGGCTTGTATGAACCCTACAACCAACTCTAACTTATCAATAAAGTACTAACGGCTAGTAGGCACTTTGCCACTGTCTCTCTTGTCGCAAAGTTAGTGGGGGCACTCACACAGTCAATATCATGATCCCTCAAGACAACTTGAAGGTCATTTCACCCCCTGACTCGGAAAAGACCTGCACTCAACGTCATGAGACTGGCATGAACCTGACAGTGCACTTTTGCGGAAATTGTGGAGGCACGATTTACAAAACGGCCGATAGCAAAGAATTTACTGGCATGGCGGTCGTTCAGGTGGGAACTATTGATGACCCCAAGTTCATGGAAGACAGCAAACCTGGCATGGAGCTCTTTACCAAGTACCGAGCACCTTGGGTTTCCGCGGTGGAGGGGACTGTTCAAAAGGCCGAGTTCTAATTAGTTCAAGTTGCTTTATACTTTTCCCCATTGAGTGTCTTGTCGTCTCATCTTTATTTACGAGTATCAGTGGCTCGATGTCTAGTCATGAGAGACGATTTGAATTGCTATAGTATTGCAAGAAAAAAGATACTCTGGTGCGCATGCATGCAACCCAAAAATATTGATAGCTTGAGGAAAACCTCCCACAATGGAACTCGAATTTAATCGCTATAATGATATAATGTTCTTACACAACAGCAATCTGCTCAAAGCAGCCATGTCCCGCCTTTGCAAGAATCTCGCCATGCATAATTCCTTCCACATACGCCTCTCCTATTAACAGCCAGCCATCAGGTCGCTCCAGAGGAGTCTGCAGTTTTTCAATGCGTGACTTCCGTTGAGAAATTGCCTTTTTTGTATTGAATATAGGCAGCGCATTTTTTAAGCCGCCTTCGGTTTTGAGCTCTTGCAGCGTCTCTTGATATTGCGAAAGCTTTTCCTGGTTCGAAGCGAGAAGACTTTGTCGATGCTTCTCTGCTGATCGAAATACGTAGGGAACATTGAATCCCTGAAGAACCATTATCTTGTCACCCTCCTGGAGCCATTTAGGTCCAATGCCTAAGAGCCCGTCACTTGTTTGAAAGAATATACTCCAGGGCAATCGGGCATCCAATGCTTCCACATACCGGTGCGCTTCAGCAGAGACTGGGTAAGTTTTGATCCATGAACGACCTCCAACGTCCCCCTTTCCTGTGAATCGACACAGAAAACAAGTGAGCTTGGTGAATCCAAGCTCAAGGAGACGATCCAGGAACTCAGTTCCCTCAACAAACCTTCGCCCCAGAAGATTTTCGTCAAGCCCTTGGAATCCAAGATGAGTATTCTCTGACCAAGGAATATGGGGGAACTGTAAACAAAGGTGACGATAAGATGATAAAAGAGAATTGAGTTGTTCTTCCAGCTTTGGTCGTTTCTCAGATGGTGCTGTTTCCAAATCTTCACGCAATGTGCCCACCCAAATTCGTACCTCGCGGTCGATGACTTCCTGAAGCCATAATGGCGCCCGGGCTTTGGAAGTCGAAAAGGATGAATTGCAATCCTCGTCCAGAATCTTGCGTTCCTGAAAGACTTTGGAATCACTGGAGGGCGACAGAAGAGAGGAGGCTAAAGTTCTCGCAAAAGCATCAAAGCCCGTTCCAAGACCTGACTCATATTCGAGAGGCATCTCAGCAAGTCTCTGGAGAAACTCAGCCAAATCCTTCACTTTTCCATTTGTGAAAATATCAATAGACACTTCCTGCTCGACGGTATCTACTGTATAAGCATTCAGGAACAAGGCTTTACCGTCACGGGAAATTCGAGGTTCAGGGCATGAACCAGTTAGGCCCGCAGCAAAAAGTCTGCCTCCCATTCCTGTACTATCTTTGCAACCAGTCAGATTGCTATTGAACGTCTTTGAATCTGTCAGCAATTATGCCATATATAGATAGTAGGTCTACTTCATGAGAGGAAACTGACCTCAAAGAACTGCATGGCTGGTACCCATGAGGGTACATTTTCCAAACTGGGATTTGCCCGGAGGTCCAATGGAAGCCCATCTGCACCACCCATTGGTGGGTGTGCAGCTAGCGAAAGCAAATCGAAATAAGTTGAGTCAGAGGTAGAAAGTAGACACGCCGCCAGATTGACCAGAAATTCACCGTCGGTCACTGTATAGTCAGCCCGAAGAACAGGCCATAATCCATTTGGGATAAGAGATGAACTGCTCTGGGCATTCCCACGGTCCAAAGCTGGATTGACCAGACCACTATTGATCTGTAAAGAAGTAGGGTCAATCAATGAAAGACCGCTAATGATATAGTCTCTTGACTTCTCTGCTATTCGAGTCCGTCCAATGTGTATCCACTCGCGAAGGCTGAATCGGTGGCCCAAAGCTATTTGAGGCCGAGCCAAAAGGACATTCTCGATGCTTTGCACATGTGGTGCCCATCCAAGCGAGAGAGCCCTCCTTGCACTAACACGCTGTCCATGTTGACTGATACTGGGATCATCAACGTCAAATGTCCAGTTGAAGAGAGCTACCATAGTGTCCAACTCCAGCTGGGAGTCGCCATAGAGAAATATCACGTCTGGGGACAAAAGGAATTCTTGTAACGTCCACACACGCCTAAACCAATGTCGGTTACTAATATCAACAGCCGTATTCGCTATTTCCTTGAGAGTAATTCCCGCAAATTCCGTGATCATATCTTCCTCGGGGGCAGATGGATCGTGAGCTCGAAGTCCAGGGCATGCTGGTCGCTGGTCAGAAGGTAGTTGTGCGATTGCATCGAGGCCAGGCACGCTTTGATTGTGTTCGGGCTTGCAACTCCCCAGCCAGACAATAACGCGACTTGCTGAGCTGTATATTTGACCCATCATTTGCACTTGGCTGGTTTTTTCAGCCAGATCCCTAGAAGCCTTGCTTAGTGAAGCCGCAGACTCTGGTTCCTTACATCAACGTCTCAGAATGACACTCGGTAAACCATACCTCTGATTGATGCAAAGAGCATCGATCCAATACTCAACATTTGGAATTCCCATCGCGCGAAGTTTCATCAATGCGTCATATAAATTGGTTGAAACACGAAGTCTTTTTCGATCGCAAAATATTATTTTCGTAAACCGGACTTTGCTTTCCGCTTGTGCTGAAGCCAAATCTAGTCGCCCGCACGATTGCTTAAATTTGATGGACTTAAAAACCGACCATAGCAACGATGCAGATGTTTCCCAATTAGATCGTTGTTTTCTCCAAGTATACGAAAGTGCCTGGTAGGATGTGTGATCTTCCGGTCTGACCACGCGCATGGAGCAGTTGAGTTCATCTTGCGACTCTCCTGGATGTATACGAAGGAGACGGATACATGATGGATTATGCAGTTTAGGATGCTTGAACTGGTCGTGTACCCATGTATCCTAACAATTCAATCAATACCTCCTTCATTGTCCTTGATTGATTTGACTGTGTTCACACACCGTATACCAATCGGCACACCTTTCTTGGGCAGCTTCACGCGCAAATGTGGCCAAGCCCTTCGCCTTTTCAAAACCTGATCGTAATCCTGGCAAGAGTGAGTTTGACTCGGGTGGATCATTGTTCATATCCTCGGTCTCAGTTGCCTCCATTTTGTTTGAATCGTGGAGCTTTCCTCTTATTAAGAAAAGATATCGAAGCTTCGCAGGGACTCGATACCAGGCTGGGTACCGACTATAAATAGACTCTGAGGCTATAAGCCTCACGGTGAGACTGGAAAACCGTCAAACCCAAGGGGTTAGCAAGTGAGGACAGATCCGATTTCAATCGCGCACCGCCACATCTCGATGCACTGGTTTTGTGCCAGATTTAGATCGTGATATCAACATTTAGAAGATTGCCCCTAGAAGTCCAGATGATGGCAAATGGGTCTTATGCAGTGACTCCATGAAAGATCGACATGGTGGCTTAGTAGAAGACACAGCCACCCCCAATCTCATCCCAAGTATACGTGTCACACAGCATAAACACTACGGCTGAATGGATGAGACGATAAAAAGGACAAATTGAAGGTCCTTGAAATCATGTCCTGATCATATTTATATGATGTTCAAGCTCGTATTTCTACTTGAACTACTAGTATTCTCCTACACCACCCAAGAAAGTGAACATATCCGGCATGCTTTAGTACAAGCGAGCAAAATATCGCCCGGGGGAGTAAAAGACATTTTTTCCCGGAAGCTCAAACAATGCTTGGATCTGCCGGCGAGTGCAATTTTTATGAACGACTATATTGAGCAGCGACTATATAGTACGACCATCTGTGAGTACCAACAAACAAACTTGAACTTTGGGAGGACTTGTCGATCTCCCGAAAAGAAGATCGAAGAACCTCCATTAGTTACCCCGTATCTCCTCTCTGTCATCCCTTTCTTCTTATCTTCCATTGGAAATCATCCGTGTCATGACAGCGCGGTCGTGTCTTACGGATTCAAAATTCATAGAAGAGATCATCCCGCCCAGCAGAGTCCATTGATGGCTGGATGCTATCGCTAAAACCCCCGGAACTACTTTAAGTTTCCGCATGGGCCTCGTTTCGTTGTCTGAAGCGGCACGAGGCCCATAATTTGGCCCCATCAAGCTGAACAATCGACCCACGGCGATGCCCATTGCTCAATTTAGGGCTTGATAGGCTCACATAGCAGTGCAACATCGACGCCCGCCAAGCATCGTAGAGGCTTGTTTTTTATGCAGAGCTTGGAAGGAACAAATCAGCGATGATAATCCCGTCAATTCTCCTTAGCCATCAGTGTTATTTTTCATTCCTTGCCCTGTTTAGCATCGTAGTCTGTGTATTGACCCTTTCTTCTGGTTCGCGGCCCGGGAAAATCGTACAGAATTAGGCAGTATTGTGCGACTAGGACGTTATGCATGGGCAAAACTAGCTCTTCCAATCTAGAGGCACTAATCCTCTGTATGCGATCCATCTCCACGAACGAGAGACTGACATTCTCATGCAGTCTCCACCCCCAACAATGGACCTATGAAAGAGTTATGTATTGTCGGCTCCCCCTTAAAAATACGACGACTTGCTCGTCGATCTTTAACTCGATCTCCGCCCGGCGTTGAATGTGTGATTTTCTTTTTTTCCTCTTTAACTCGCGACTCTTGCGCCTAACTGACTCGGGTCTTGCTGTTCCTTCGACTGCCTTTCACGACAACTGTTGGCCTTGGGTAAATCCGACGAAGCCGCAAAAATGGGTGCGACTACCGGTATTTACTTGATCCCCGCTCGAGTTTCAATGGATCTATCGCTTAACTATTGGCAGAGGACAATAAAGTCGATCAGATGGGGAGTCCGGGCGAAACATCCCATGAAGGCGATACCCTTCCAGCTCACATCGACGAAGCAGCCCTCGTTCGCAAGATTGACATGCGTGTGATGCCAATGCTGTTTGCGATCTATTTTGTGGCGTTTTTGGATCGGTATGACAATATCCACGTCGCTTGGTGCTACAATTGAATTATCCCTTGCCAATAAGTGACCGCATTGCAGGGATGGCTTGATTCCATGTGCTGACTCCATTCCAGAGTCAATATTTCGAACGCGCTCACGATGAGTATGCCGGATGATCTGAATCTTTATGGCAACCGGGAAAATGTTGCTCTTCTTATATTCTATATCCCCTATATTCTTTTCGAGATTCCGTCCAATATCGTGATGAAAAAGCTTAAGCCACATGTTTGGTTGTCAGGCTGTATTGTTGCTTTTGGGATATGCATGCTTGGTCAGGCTTTTGTTAAGAACTATAGCGGTCTGATTGCGACTCGATTCTTCCTCGGACTGAGCGAATGCGGTATCTTCCCGGGCAGTTTTTATCTTATTAGCTTTTGGTATAAACGCACCGAAGCGCAGAAGCGTTTCACCTTCTACTGGTCATCAGTCATCTTTGCCGGAGCGTTTGGCGGTCTTCTCGCTTCTGCTATTGCCAAAATGGATGGTATGCGTGGTCTAGAAAATTGGCGATGGATCTTCCTGCTAGAAGGAATTGCTTCTATTCTGGTCGGCATCATTGCATTCTTTTTTTGCGCGGATTTCCCCCAACAGGCCTCTTGGTTATCTGAAGATGAAAAGGCTTTCATGGTCGCGAAGACACGCAACTACGAGGAGAAGGAAGAACGGGTGACAAATAGCGATATTTTCGCAAGCGCTAAAGACCTCAAAATGCATCTCGCCGCGCTCATGTATTTCAGTAAGTGCTTTATTTCGATTTTGGGGGTTGAAAATAAGCTAACCTTAGGAAATAGCCATTGTGGTTCCTATCTATGCCTTCTCCTACTTCGCCCCGACAATCATCAAAGCTCTGGGATACGGAACTATCCAGACTCAATTGCATAGTGTGCCTCCCTTCGCTGCGGCCATCGGACTCTGCATTTTGACGGCATACCTATCAGACTTGTGGAGTATTCGCCTGCCATTCATTCTTCTTGGTGAAGTTCTCATCATTATTGGCCTCGCTATTATGCTGACAAAGCACGGTGCTGGTCAATTCTCTGCAGAATATCTTGGAATCTGCTTCATTACCATGGGTGCTTTCAGTTCCGGCGCTGTGATCATTTGTTGGGTCATGATGAACATGCATGGCCACAAGGAACGGAGTATCGGGTCTGGATATGTCATTGGTATCGGAAATTCGGGCGGTATTCTCGCTGTCTTTTGCTTCACCAAAGATGATGCACCCTTATACAAGCGTGGATATTGGATTCTGATGGGTATCACGCTTGCCGGCACGGTTTTGACGCTGTCATATGCCTTGGCAATTGCCCGCGATCGACGTGTCAGGGCTCGTACTGAGGATAAAGAGGACAAGGAGAAGATTCTCTCATTCTAGAAGAAACAAAGCTCTCATGGCCCACATTACACAGGTGTAGATTCGAACGGAAGACGAGGACATAGTGAAGGGTATTTAATCTGAACCCTGAAGACTTAATTCGTTTAGAGAAATCATAATTTTGATTCCTATTGATATTTGAATTACTTCTGTGAAAATTTGGATACATTTCCCCTCTGAGAATAAATATATGACCCTTTTTTTATACCAAGCAAGAACTCAAGCGACAACACATTCAGAGTCCTAGAAGAGCTTAAGGGCACAGCCTAGCACAAAAGCAAGATTGAAAACCAAGCTACCAAGGCCATTGATATTCAGAAGAACATGGAACGAAATGTCGAAGAGTAGCTGCAGCCACGCACAGATGATATTTGTATCTGCTTTTTCGTAATGTTTCCCCCTCCTTAAATTGACGCTCGGCTGGTATCAAACAAGCTGGTCACATTGTCCACGCCTTTCGAAAGGGAGTTGATTTTTGTTTCAATTTCGACTGTGCTTGTTTTCGAAGTGGAGCTTTCCAGTTGATTGATTTGGTTCTGCAATGCCTTCTGAATTTCTGGGATGATGAATGGTTTGACTTGTGTATTGATCTCAAAAGAACCGATGTCATTGATAATGTTTTGAATATATGCTGATCCTTGAACAAGCTGAGAGGAAGTAACAGCCACGTTGGTCGAAGGATGCTCTTGGATTTGCCAAAGATAAGTTGTGGTGTCATGTAAGTCGGTGGAGAGCTTAGCAAGTGTGCTACAAGTGGGAGAAACGAGGCTTGCGTAGACGCCGCCGAGTGCGAGAGCTGCTGGAACTAGGATAAAAACCTTCATGGTTGAGACTTGAAAGCTGTTCCGATTCGAGTTTGATAAAGGGGGGATCGAACATCCTTATATAGGACCCAAGCCAAACGTATGCTAAGCATATGATCGCAGTCCATATCTCATGAGCTTGGCATGGTAGACCCTCAAAATCCACTAATGTTAAACATATCCTGCTCATACTACTGGTAGCACTACTACGAAAAGTAAACTCTCAATTACTATTTTTCAACTTCAATTTTGCTTTATACTCGCAAACTAAAATGTCAACGTCAACAAAGGCGCTATATCCGAGACTTTTTGTAGTATACTACTCCAGGGTGCTGTAGCTAGTCTACTTTTACCCCGAAAACGGAGAGTGAAATGCATCAAGCTAAACTTTCACGGTGATGTTGACGAGCCAACCATTTCCCGAGAATGGTGAGGTAATGCTTTGAAATCGAGGCGACGGCTTTTCGAACCTATCATCGATAAGTAAAGGATGAATTGGTCTGACTGAGCACGATTAAACCGACTTTCTCGATAGGATACTTGGACACCAATTCCAAGTACGGAACACGACACAGGAAGAGTCAATTCTCATGATTGACCCTTTAGTTTGCTAACTCGCGAGAATATGGTTGGAACCAAAGTAATTCGTCCGATTGTGAGACATACGGCCTCAATGCGGAGTTTTTAGGTGGCATTTTGTTCACATTCGGGTGGTATCTGATGAGATCATATTGGATAATGGAACTATCATTTTGAAAAAGGAAAGAGAATATACTATACTAATACCGAGAACGAACGCTATATGAGCAAGTTCAAACTGGCAGAATGTAATTATCTGGTAGTACGTTTCAAATCTTTGCTGCGAGCAAAAAGCGTCTATCCTTCATGATATGAATTTTACATACATGGATTTTCGTAAAACGATATCCTGCCCAGTATTCGCAAGTGTTGATCTTTTGATAGCAGAAGCAGTATGAGACCCATTGCGTTTAAAGCGCCGAGGCGACACTAAGCCTTTTCGACAAGGCCCTTCGAATCTGCCTCCAATATTGTATTTCCAGAATCTGCCTCAAGCAGTCGTTTTTTATCCGGGATACCGTTAGAACTATCGGCCTCCAGTATCCCGCCGGAGTCGCTGACTTCATGAATGATCTTTTCCTTTATATCAGCTGCGGCTGAAGGTTGACTTCCTTCAACCTCCCGTGGCTGCATTTTCGTGCGGTTGATGATACCATGATCGATTTCGGCCTGTTCGGTGTCTTTGACATCAAAATCCTGCTCTGGAAATCGCCAGTAGCAAAGAGTAATAGCGAAGAAAAATCCAGAATCAAAGAAAAACCGCAGAACCACTTGGATAGTCCCCTTGCTTACACTGATATCCGAAGGCACCTCATTGTCTTTGAGATAGTAGACTAAAGCCCAAACGAAATTTTGGAAGTTTATCGCAAGGAAGAAGCCGCTTGCTGCAACGAAGAAGTAAAGTGACATCTATCGAATGATCTTAGAACTTTTAAGTTAATCATAAGAGGTTCCATTCTCACTTACCTTGAGATTCATCTTTGAATGACATTGAGATGCCTTTAGCCCCACATAAAATGCCCAGGCGACAATTTCCAAGGCGGCCAACCAGAACAAGATGCATCTAGTGGAGTATATCTTGTCCCAATATGTCATGTATCTGTAGTAGACAATCTCTTCGACAACTATGCGGTTCCTCCAATTAACCAGCCAGCTCCAATCAACAATGACCAATGCCGCAAATAAGCCAACAAACGCCCAGTGCATATACTTGGTGATAGTAAAAGCTTTTGCGTTCTTTTCGCTAATTTTGTCCCCGGATACGCGATCTCTGAAGACCTGAATAATGCCATAGAAGACGTAGAACATAACGGTGTAAGAAACAGACTCGAAAAATGAAGCTAACATGTCACAAAGCTGGTACCAGTTCGTAGCTCCAGGACTGTGAAGCCCAATCATGAGGAACACAAATAAGTGAATCATTGCCCTAATCTGTCAGTATGTGATGCAATAAATGTATTCAAAGAGTGAAAATGATCGACTTACACTGTCATAGAAAGCATAGCTACCAGGGTCACGATCAGTGGCATGGGCTTGAGTGCATCTCTTCTTGAATTTCTCAAGAAAAGAGTGAGAAGCGACAAACTGAGCGTGCCTGCAATCAACAAAAAGACGAAAGCTGCCTGAACAGATGGAAGCACGTCGCTACTGGCACTACCAGGGCGCCGGTGTTGATATGTATCCCAAGTGTCATTGCCATACTTTCCTATGCCGTATCCAAGGAACCGGTGTTCTGCCTCCTCTTCGTATGACATTGTCAATTATACCCGGCCTCTTTCGCCGAGAGGACAGAGGGGAAAGAAATTGAGCTCCGACTAGGGCAGAAAGAGAGATAAAGGTCTTTGGCCATGACGAGAACAGTGCAGCGTGTCATCATATCTGCAGCCCTGTGTTTTCCATATTCGATTGGTTGGCCCTATTTGATAGGGGATTGTCAACTATACGAGGTACAGTGCTTACATCTCTTATTTTCCTCCGATTCATCAACGCCTGGATTGCCTTATTTAGCTAGCGTGGGCACTTAAAGTGGACCTTCTCCAGCGAATGTTAGCAATTTCGCACGCCCACTCCGTAGAAGGCTTAGTATCAGATTTGGCCCCTGTGGATTGTCTTCCAACTGAGGGGTGAAGCCCAACGGCCTCACAAATTATCATCAAGTGGCTCCTTCAGTAGCTGAAATCCCAATGCAACGATTTACAGTGCTCTCGCCACTGGAATATAAACTCAACAAGCTATCATTCTGCTGATCAGCAAGAATAAATGGTTGAGAATTAAGCTTGACGATCGTAGTTCACAAAAGCTCCGGGGAAGTAGTACTTTCCCACGGGTTGTCAGACTCAGGAACAGCCGCATCCTAAGATATGGTATTGGTCCTCTAATAATAATCCACTGGAATAAAAGTATTGAGACAACAAAAGCATTGTAGCCAGGAGTTCATCTTCAACTAGATTCATGTCAATATGTTCATAATCTAAAGCCGTATATTGTATACCAGATAACTGTTACTTTGTAAGTTTGCTACTTCGCTGTATCTCTTGATGAGTCTCTCAGAGTTCGGATACGTTGATACTATTCCAGGAGGACCAATATTGAAAGACGTTCAAAATCCTAATAAAATCACATCTTCTAGAGGTGTGACAGATATTGTACGCCATCTTTGTCAGGCATGAATACGCTGTACCGTACCGTAACATGTATTTTTGACTCGCGTGTCCGCGTCGCAACTTCACCTCCTCCAATCCTCAGCAGCATGAAAATCCCAACTGTTACTCTCGTGGGCATACTCTAAATCCATCCCATTCTTGCCTTGACTGACCAAATGTCTCATCCAGGAAGACCTCCAAGCCTTCCAAGCATCGCATTTCCCAGGCCACCCTCAAACAATCATCCTGCCCAGCGCTGATCCCACCGTCGAGAATGACCCTTATGATGGGGAGGACGCGGATCTGGGGTACTACTCAGATGGTGTGAAGCGTACACTCACGGATGAACAGATAGAAATCTTCAGACACAGCGAAATTCACGCGTTGCTTCGAAAGCGACAGCTTGAACAGGACAGGGCTGAGTACGAAGCCAGAAGAGCGAAGAGCGAAGATGAATTGCGCGACACGGTCAGGACCAAAGATAAGGCCCCGAGTCATACAAATGCACCCAATCCAGAGGGCGATGTAGCAACAGGGAAAAATCTGAGGTCTATGCTCAAGGCGACAGCCCAGCCTGAACCGCACACTACTGAACCAGAAGGTCTTGACTATGGGGACACAGATGAGGCTGCAGCCGAGCAAGGATTCACTCAAGGGCCTCAGGTTGCTCATTCACGACGCAAGATCATTTCATATGATGATTGAGGATGTGCCAAGGTGTACAGCGACATCCAACTTGAGTCGTCTTGATAGGCCGGTAATAGGTGATACCTGAACTAAGATGATTCCAACATTACTCTCGAACCGGTAAGTTGAAAGAAAAATTACTCTTGCTTCCCCCCGCCGACCATGATGAAACAATTTTAGTCATCCTTAGACGGAAGACCACACCTTCACCAACTTCTCTAGAAGTGTGAGGCTTTGACGACTTTAATCTTCTCTCTGAAAGGCTTTCCTTATGCTTTGATATCGTTTTGTCTTCTCTGGAAATCAAACTGATGTATTAGTAGATTCCAGGTTTTCAGCGCCAGCCGGGGTATTCTGCAGGCTTGGCGCAGCCCAGTCATCTGCCAGGATACACTATACATTATAATCAACGCCGTCATGGAGGTGGCTTCGTCTCAACACCCTCACCATATCTGGGTATCACCGTCTCACCTCCATAGAGCTCGTGGGTTACAGATACAATAGCACATAGAAACGCCTAAGGCCAATTGACACAGTGTCTTCCAGGGCTCGCAGAGACATCGCCACGGAGATCACGGAGAAATTGAAATTCCAAGAGACTCGGCGAAAGCCGAAGGAGCTCGAGACCTAATATGCCTACCGAATGGCGTGAATGACATGATGATCTCCAGGGTTTTTGCGGTACACAAAGATCCCCTAGCTGATAAAAAAAAACCAATTGTTGAACTGCAAATCCTTTGAGTGGTCATTCAGCGTGATTTCATCCTCGCTCTATGATAGCACTCCTTTTCTCTGATACAGCTAGTGGAAAATGGTGATATAATTTTGCGCGAAAGAATTATTGGAGCAACCCACTCCAGGTCGTCGATATCAAATCCTAGAAATCTGAAAAGCCAATCTGAAGATCTGACTTTGGGATCCTCCTAGCGCGAGAGCCCGCTTATATCCTAAATGTCTAGCCACTATCACTCATAATAGATTTGTGATAACTGAAAATAAATATAGCTTGAGTATGATCTCTTTGGTCCTTTAATATGACATCGTCAGCGAATCTCAAAAATGCGGGAAATAAAGTTAGGGTTTGTGCTCCCCTTTCAAGTTCCACCCTTATCCCACCGAACATCATGGCGCAGCCCCCTATCGCATTCTTGCTGAGGAATTCAGTGTCTCCTACAGCTTAAATTGTGCTTACTTTTAGACGCGACATATTTACTCGTCTTCCTTTATAACTCTAGGACAAACAGTGACCCGGCACTTATCTTATCATGCGAATCATTGTAGTTGGAGCTGGCATTGCCGGTCTCTCCTTAGCAATCACCCTCTCACGGGCTGGACATGACGTTCAAGTCGTGGAATCAGCGCCTCAGTTAGCAGAGCTGGGCGCCGGTATTCAAATGACCCCACAGGCCGTCAAGTATTTTTACCAGTGGGGACTGAAGGAAGATATACGAGCACATAGTAGTATGGTGCAGCAGATTTTCATCCGTGATCACAGAAATGATGCTCCAATCGGCGTCTTGGATGTTGCAGATATGGAGAGGCAATACGGGGCTCCTTATATTGTGCTCCATCGAGCAACGTTGCATGATATCCTACACAAGCACGCGATTCGTTCTGGGGCGAAGATACTCCTTGATAGCAAGGTTATAGAGTATGACTTCGACAAAGGAGCGATATGGTTAAAAAATGGAAGGACAGTCGAGGCCGATCTGGTTATCGCAGCCGATGGTATGTTCCCCTCGATCATGATGTTGAAATTATACTTATTTTTCTTACAGGTATAAATTCCTTCGCACGCTCACGACTTCTCAAAGATGCTGATCCGGCCTCTCAACCAACGGGATGGGCCGCATTCAGGATGATGGCTGAGGTCTCCAAGATTAAAGAACACCCTGAACTGACGGAATTGGGGATTGGCAATTCGGACAATTCGAACTTTTGGATTGCACCGGGCGTATCCTGCATGACCTATCAGATCAAAGGTGCCACCATGCTGAATACCGTTTTATCCCATCGTGATACAGTTGATACGACAACCATGTCCTACGATGAGCACAAGAAAATTGTCAAAGGGCTTTTCAAAGATTTTAGCCCAATGTAAGTCGGGTCCTTGAAAAGATTTCTTGTCCATTCTCATATTGCCAACTAACGCAAATTTCAAGTGTTCACAAGCTTCTCGATATATCACTACCCAAAGTCGTCAACTATCCTGTTTACGCCGTTCCTCCGCTCCAACGTTGGACTCATTCTTCCGGCCATTTCACACTGGCTGGTGACGCCGCCCATGCAATGGCTTTCTACCTATCCATGGGTGTTAGTCTTGCGGTCGAAGATGCAGTTTCACTTGCCGCTGCTTTAGACCTCGCATGTCCGAGTCGGTCGGACGTGCCTGAATCGAATCAACTGAAGGCTGCCTTGTCCGTGTTTGAAAATGTTCGGAAGAAAAGAACAACTGCTGTGCAGAGAGCTAGTCTCCGTGGAGGAGACTCGTATCATGTACCAGCGGGCAAAGAGCGGGAGGCCCTGCACAATGTTATTAGACACGCCAATGAGGTAATCGAAGTGCCGATTGAAGACCTCCATGACGCTGCTGGGATAGAGGATGAGATCTCTGCTGCTGTTGGCGGAATGATGAATAGGAAAACTAGAGATTGGTGTTATGGATACGATGCGATAGAGGATATCAAGGCAACATGGCATTCAAACAATAGATAAACTAGCTTAAAGCTCAAATTCCCACGGTTGGAACGGCGACCGAAGGTAAATGGTGTACCTTCAATGATAGAGCCCGATGCAGGTGTTCCTTGGCTTTCCGAATAGTTCTCCAGACAATCCTACATGCTCATCACATCTACTGCTAGGATTCAAGCCCAGACCCCCGTCCTAGGACTGGGTAATAATGGCTACAGCGTAAGGAGGAAGCTCCATACTCCCTTCTACACTCTCAGTGCGCCATGGATTACCACCCGTACTCATGTCAACGATTTCTGCGTCTGCTTTCTGGAAATCTGACACCTCGATGGTGACTTCTTTATCCAGCTTGTTCACCACTTACATCTTCTTGGTAGCATCGGCTGTCTCAAACGCCTGAGCGTGGCACTGAGACTCATCGCTCGTCGTTTGAACTAGTTTGTCGCCGATGAGAAGATTCTTCTGTATCTATTATAGGACACGCAGGCGGGCGGTGGGCAGGCCAGTCTGATAATAGATCATTGAGACAGATGGATATTGGCCTGGGTAGCCACTCAGTTGGCTCCCTCCGATGGCATCAATTCCAACCACGGCGAGTTTTGAGAAGATATATGCGTATACTCCCCCACTCCAAACCCAATACTCCTCCGGGATGGTATAATTATCGTAGATCACAGTTGATCCGAGGGGGTCCATAGTGCCCAGTTCATTGATGGTGGTGCGTGTCAATGGCGATATTGCCTTTCGGACAGCTTCAATCTCGGCTACTTCAGCGAGGAATGTGTCTGCCATTTTGAAACTCTGCACAGCCTCATTCTGGGTTGTTGAGTTATCCGGAGTAGCATAGAAATGATAGCTGATCCAGTCCAGGGGTGTAGCGGGCTTGTGGTTTGCAGGATGGAGGAAATCCTTCACGCGGGTCACATTGCGCGTCGCTAAAGCAAGGCCAACGAATTGGGTTTTCGGCGAGACTTCGTGAATTGCAGCAAGGACAGCATCGTAGATCCTATTGTAGAGTTCTGGGCTGATGGTATGTTCTGAATCTGATTCATTCAGGATTTCCCAGTACTCGATATCAAGATGATGGCCAGATTTGTGGTAGACTCCACACACATCAGTGAATCCGCCCTTTACGTACCAAGAGAGCATTCTTGCATAGTACTCGGAAATTTCTTTCAGCGAAGGGATCGCGTAATTGTGTTCCATTGTTGTAGTTCCAGTCGATTGTGTTGACATCCCCCGGATACTCATATGGAGTATCGGTCACCCACATCCAGTCAGGTGTCGTACTGAAATTGATGATCTGAGATACATTTGGAGTATTTGCCATGAAGTCCAGTAGCATTTGATCTGCGTAGGTGAAGTCCCAGCTTGTGGAGCAATGGGTCTCATTCTTGACAGGTAGTTTGATTTCCGGGACTGAAAGACGGGGTAGGGGAACCAGAGGACATAGAGAACATAATTGGCTGCCACTGACTTGAGAGAGTTCAAGGCATTATCGCGTGTACTACTATTTAACAGCAGTGGTGGGTTTGCAACTGACTGTAGAGTGGCAGTTGTTTTAGACTCGATCAATACATTGGTCCAGTCGATATCCACGTGAAGACTCGATGCATCGCTATTGCTGGGTAAAGCAAACCATGAGATTGCAAAAACTGCAGCTCGAACAATATATGGAATCATTTCTGAATGGTTCAACGGCCTGATAATCTCGCTCTCTCAATCTGGAGAACAAAGGAAAAGGACACCATCAGTATCATATTTCCGGCATGCCTATTTATAACCACCTCTGCCCTCCATACGTTGAAGTTCGAGTTTGGATCATCGATTGTGAAATCATCAAATGAATATATTTCCTAAGAGAGAAAAAGGTCAAAACAAGCGAATGTGACTCACCTCATCATGATCTCAGAATATTGCTCGAGCACTGACGATCTTTTGTGCTCGAGCTCATGGCACGCCAGGAAGTAGGTGACAGGGTCACAACGGCAGCCCAGAACTGTTCTTCGGGTCTTCTCAAGGGATTAATCCTCGATTTCTTCAAGACAGCCAGTGGCGCCCTCCTAGTCAAGCCCGGCGACGGTTATTTCCAGCCTTCCAGAAGCTTAAGTCGCTTCATTCGGCACAAAGTGCGGGGAATCTCCGCAAATCCCCGGATTTGGACTTCCGCTAAACCACTTTTGGACGTTGAAGTGCATAAAGACTGACGGCCCGGGCTAATTCACCCCGAAAAAAGCGTGATGCTTCGGCCTAAGTGCTAGCGAGATGCTGAGGTATTGTTTTCTCCTTCAAAATGGACGGCTGAAAGTCGTGGAGACCCCGGACTTCCCTTCTCTTCAACGTCTTTCCACATTTCATTGACTCCCGGTCTCTGGAAAGCTTTCAAGATGGGTCAAATTCGTGGAAGAAGTCTTCACTGGGCTGTCACAGGTATATTTTCCATTTCTTCACTTCTAATATCGGGCCGAGACTAACTAGGATTGATACAGCCGCCAGCTGCCAGGCCTTTCTTCTCCTGGGGTATGACCAGGGCGTGATGAGTGGATTGGTTGGGGCAGACAATGAATTTGGAAAGCAATTCGGTCACCCCGATGCGAATATGCAGGGCATCCGTGAGTGAGAATCCTTCGAGAATACAGATCAATGTGATTAATCGCGAGGGTCCAGTAACTTCAATTTATGACATTGGCTGCGCCGTGGGATGTCTCATTGCTTTTGTTTTCGGTCACCGTATCGGTCGAAAGAGAATGATCATGGCCGGAGGTACGATCATGATCATTGGAACTATCATCCTCGGCTCTTCCTATTCTACTGCGCAATTTCTCGTTGGGAGAATTGTCACCGGGCTAGGTAATGGCATTAACAGTAGCACCGTTCCAACGTATCAAAGTGGTATGTGAATATTTCTACGTGGCTATATTACTTCGATGTGGCCAATTGCTAAAAGCATTTAGAGATGGCACGCCCCGAGCTACGTGGTACACTTCTCTCTGCACAAGGCACAGTTACCATTGTCGGGCTTTGTATCGCCTATTGGCTAGATTATGGTCTCAGTTTCGTCGACTCCCCAGTGCAGTGGCGATTTCCAATCAGCTTCCAGGCCTTTTTCGCCGTCTGTCTTGTTCTTCAAATGATTCCATTGCCTGATACTCCTCGTTGGTTGTGTGAACAAGATCGGAGTGACCAGGCGGCCTCAGTGCTTGCTCGACTTCAGTTGGAACAACCCGCAGACGAGTCAACGCCCGAGGTCATTCATCTCCGTCGTCAAATTGAGACATCGCTTGAAATTGAGTCGGCTGGTGGTCCCTTCAAATATAGAGAATTGCTCTCTGGTGGCAAGATGCAAAACCTCCGACGCATGATCCTTGCAGGCTTGGTGAATGTCCAGCAACAATTTACTGGTAGGTGACCCCTTTTATATCGCCAAACACGTTGAAAACGCTGACATTTAAAGGCTCGAACATGATCAACTACTATGCGCCTATCGTCTACCAAAATGCTATGAATTTGTCCCGTAATTTGTCGCTGATCCTTGGAGGATGTACCTCTCTTGCCTATCTTGTTGGGTCCATAATTCCCCTGTGGAGCATGGATCGCTTTGGTCGTCGTACATCACTCATGGTTTCCGCTGCCGGTCTTTGTCTGTGCTTCGTCATGACCGCCATTCTCTTATCTATCGGCACTACCTCATGTGCATATGCTGCAACAGTCTTCGTCTTCATTTTCCAGATATTCCTTGGATTCGGTTATTTGCCTGTGCCATGGTAGGTTATATGCGATGCCTTTTCAATGCATAGTATTAACCTTGAGCAGGTTCTATCCTAGTGAGATTACCACGACTCGCATCCGTGCACGCGGTCAAGCATTTGCGGGTTTCGTCAACTGGATGTGTGTTTGTAAGTTCTGAATATTCGATTTTCTTTCGTTTCGATGCTTCAGTACTAATAGTCCCAGTCATCGTGGTTCAAGTCACCCCTACTGCTATTGATAACATATCATGGCGTACATTCATCATTTTCGCATGCTTTTGCTTTGCTTGGGTAAGTATTCCTTTGTGTAGTCTCAAAACATTCGAAGTTTTCCAGTTTATACTGACTACTCAAGATTCCAATGGTATATTTCTTCTTCCCTGAGACAAAAGGGCTCGAGCTGGAAGATGTCGACCATCTTTTCGAAAAGGGTGGTATTACTGGCGGTGTATTTGAATCACGCGGACATCCAGTGCTACCTGGACATCACCGCACAGTCAATACGGACATTATCGAGAAGCAAACCCAGGGGGAATGGCCTGGAATGCATGTTGAGCATGTTTAAATATTTTGCAGCTTTGTATATAGGGATTCCCGGGTCACTTGCGCATTACTGATAACAACCCGACTACAGTAGACACATAGAACGCTTCAAGATTGTGAAAGGAATGGAAATATTTGGAGGACACCGAAGATATGAAATTAGGCTTTAGCTTTCAATTCTACCGATTCATCATCCTTATTCCCTGTAGACTCAGGATGTCCCTGGAAAAAGCTTGGATCACCATACTACATCTCCATGTGACAATATTCGCCCATCGGTCGTGCCTTGCATGTGGTTTCACACAAATCAGGAACTTTTATCTAGGGCCAATGAAAGGTTCATTCGGGGCTTCTTGTTTTATTCCAAAGATCATATGACTATCCGTCGGGCCTGTCGAACAAGAAAAAAGAGTCGCGCTGGGAATAATACGGACGATAAACCATATCACTACGTCGTTGATGCGAAACCAAAGTATTCAGGCTCAAAAACACCCTTCGAGATGGAATGCCGGTGTCATTTCTCAACTTCGACATCATACAGAGAGTTGGTACGGTATTTCAGGGCAATGATGACAGGCTATTATCCACATTTTCTCGCCACCTGCCGAACCTGCCGAATCAATGCGTCTGCCAGACTGGCCAGAACTGTATGCCCGAAGTACAAGCCGGTCACGAGGTGTACTAGACCAGTAGCAATGGCGAACCTTCACCTTGACTCTTCAACCTCGAAAAAACTATTCTTAGTTCGATATCTAGGGGAAGGCTTGTCTTGCATTCTTTTCTTTGGCTTGCCACGTCGATATTTCCATTCAAACGGGGGTTGGGCCGATTAAAGCCCATGCTGGAGAAGTAACGGTTCGTTGCCAGCTATCAAGGCTTAAGTCTGGTGAGTTGATTGTCTCAATCCATTCCGTAACCGACCCGTGTCTGTTTCATTGGCGCGATAGACCAGTCTATGGCGCGTAAGGTTTACTAGTGTGAAAATGGTAGCTACCATTCATCAAATGACCTTGTTAGCTTCAACATTTCAACTTCAATTGAATTGAGCAAACTCTATGGTATCTCCTTGATACATGTACGATGATCGATCCTTCTAAGCTACAGAATAGATACAAAGAATCAAAGATTAGCAAAACAGCGAAACCAATAGAGAATGGCAAATTTCATGCTGCTACTCATTGCTTTAAAAACGATCATCGTCATGAATGACCATTCCATGACGATGGGCATCATATCCTCTGCCTTGGTTATTTTTGCAACTTCTTGCGGGTCATACCCCAGACATCCGGCTGTGGACCGTGACTCTAAACTGTGTAATAATGATAAATATTACCATTTAAGGAATCTCTAAACAGCCGGAGTGGGACGGATTCAGACCGACCCGAACAGCGGCTCTATCTCGGCGTTCTAGATCAGACTAGAGCTCTCCCCAGCCAATGACGCAGGGTATCCGGGATGATATCAGCTGCTATCCTTGCTATATTCTGGAGAAAACTAAACTATTTTGGGCAATGAGCGCCCGATAACCTTCAAGCCATTCGGTGCTGTCAATGATCTACCGATCACCTGACCGGTACTCAGGTATATCTCCCGCTAGAACTCCTGGGGAATGACTGGAAAATTGGCCACCTGATTACCGTGCGCATTGTAATATGCCAGCCATCTCGGATGCGAAACTTCGAGTACCGTCCAAGGAATCGGCTGGGGGCGTCGTGGAATCCGTGTCAAGAGTGTCGAGATGGCTATATAGAAACGCAACTTTCGTCGGGATGAGATGTAGTTATCAGCAACTCCAAAGCAAAGATCAATCAAAGCATCAAGCTTCTTAAGTCTTTAACCTCAAAGAACTATCTTTGATTCGATTTAATCACATTCAAAATGTCCTTCTTCAGGAATTTCTTCGGTACTACTCCTGTTGCCCCAGTTGAGGAGGCAAAGGAGAACAAGACCCCCATTCGCGCTCTTCCCGCCCCCTGGTACACTTCCCAGGCCATGTATGATCTCGAGCGCCGGGCGATCTTCTCTCGCAAGTGGCTCCTCACCACACACAAGGCCCGCGTCCCCAACCCCGGTGATTGGGTCCGCTATGATGCCGCCGGATACGAGTTCGTTGTTGCCAAAGATCACCAAGGCGAGGTTAAGGCATTCTTGAGCGACCAGCTTTCTCCTGTCCATGTGCACCTTGACCGCAATGGCTTCGTTTGGGTCAACCTGGATTCTTCCGAGACCCCTGAGGTTGCCTGGAAAGATGACTTCGAAGGTGCCGATGAGCAGCCTCGCTTCCAGTACTACAACTTCGATGAATATAACTTCGATCACACCTGGGATATGGAGGGTGACTTCAACTGGAAGATTCTTGCCGATAACTACAACGAGTGCTATCATTGCCAAGTTGCCCACCCCGATATTCCTACCATTGCCGATCTCAACTCTTACTACGTCAAGCCTAAGGATGGCCACATTCAGCACTACGGTGCTCCTCGAGAGGATCAGATTGCTAAGGGATTCCGCATTGCCACCACTTACTTCTGGCCAAATGCTTCCTTCAACATCTCGTAAGTTATCAATCGTCACACTATATCTGCAAAGCACACCTAACCTTTTTTTTTTCCAGTCCCAACTTCTTCTTCATGCAGCGTTTCACCCCTACCAGCCCAACCAAGTGTGTCATGCGCTACGAGGTCTACCGCCACAAGGATGCCACCGACGAGGCTTTCAACCTGATCAGCGACATGTACAAGCGAATCATGTCCGAGGACAAGTACCTCTGCATTCACACTCAGAAGAACCTTAACACCGGTGTCTTCGTCAACGGTCTTCTCCACCCCGAGATGGAACTGGGTCCTCTCCACTTCCAGAAGACAGTTCGCGACGTCGTCATGGAGCACCGCAAGAAGGAAGAAGCTGTCGGTCACGACATCTGGCCCGCCGCAGACCGCGCCCCTCAAGAAACAACGGTCGATGAGGAATCTATTGCATACCGCACTGGCACGGACACTTACATGAGTGAGAAGAATGATCTGAATATCACCGTGACTCCACTGGTTAGCGTCTAAGGGACCAGCGTTAATGATTGTTATGATGGAAGGAATATGGATTAATCCGCTTGTTTTATTATATAGCATCGCATTTCTTAACTAGAATTGCTTTTGATTTATTAGATCTTAGTCTTTTTGAGCGAATATTGGCCATAACAGAATGAATTTCAGGATATTTTCTTTTACTTCAATGTCTTTTTCCTCTTCCTTTTCTTTCTTTTTTCTGCTTGGGCACTTTAAAAATGCCAGTAAGCCATTGAACATTTGACCTAACAATCTCGAGTTTCAAATGTACGTTAGCGTATGATAGCTAGTACTAATGTAGTATATGATCGTCACTTATGATGCTTGTCAGGGGTTGACGCTGGAGCCAATGTGGATCTAACTGGTGTCATTCTCATGCGTGAAAGATTTCGTGATAGATTTCATCATAATCTGACATGTCAAAACTATCTTACGAGTAAATTTAAGTGGAATTGAAAGTGAAATGAAAATTGTGCTCAAATAGATGCTCTTCAACTAGATAATGCTAATCGTACATGCCCTAATCACATATCGTAACAATTCGTGACTCGTGAGTTAGCCTTCTTCAGTTCTTATTACGCTTCTGAAGTAAAGCGCTATTTCCGATATCCAGCTTATCGTGTATACTACCATGACCGCTTGATGTTCTCCGGTGATGAGACGATTCTATTTGCTGTTCTGGTGATTGTTTTTGCGGGTTGTTTTGTTGTTCATGCCTGTGTGCGGAGAACACGACATCGAACAATTCTCGGACGTTCATAAAACCAGGGGTACGTGCTTCCACGCGCGATTCGCGGATAGCTTCACTGGCTTCACTAGCTTGAGGTGTGGTTGCGCCGTTGGTGTCTTCCACATTGCTATCGGGAGTTACCTCAGCTTTAGGTGTAGTTGGGGACTCTGGCTCGTCATTTTCGTTGCCAGGTTCTTTAAACCAGGGGTGGTCTAGAAATTGTTCGATGCTGAGTCTCTCATCCGTATTAACGGTCAAGGTTTTGGAGACAACGTCTTTCGCGTCGTCGGAGACGTCGTCCCACCAAGGTGAATCAAATGTGTATTCTCCCTTGGCAACTTTCTTCATCAAGACCTTGGTGTCTGGATCGTAGAATGGTGGGTAACCGGCCAGAAGTGTGTAAAGAACACAGCCAATGGCCCACATATCGACGCCCGTGGTGTATTTCTCATCGCGAACTATTTCGGGTGCTGCGTATGACATAGTTCCGCATGGTGTGGCTGTAGTCATACCGGCAATAACTTTGGACAGTCCGAAATCTCCTAGTTTCACGACACCAATGCCTCCCCCGCCTATGCCAGGAATAAAATCACCTTCATCGACTTTATCTTCCTCTCCAGGAAGGTTGCGCCTCGGTTTTGTACTGGGCTTCATCGGTATAGAATCGAAAAAGATATTCTCTGGTTTGATATCTCTGAGAAAATATTAGCCTTCTAGCTCGTGATACGGGGGTATGCCAGGAACTGGGTGAATACGTACCGATGTACAACACCAAGATTCTGATGTAGATAGCGCACGGCTTCCGCGACTTGCTTAATGACATGTTTTGCCAAATCCTCGCTCAGGAATGTGAGTTTAACCAATTGATTGAATAGTTCTCCTCCAGTACTAAGTTTCATAATAATATGGCAATATTGACCGGTTTCGACTGCATCGATAATCTCGGTAACATTGGGGTGTCTCAATTGTCGCATAATTTGAATCTCTTTCTGTATGTTGGATCTCTTTTTTAAACGTTAGCTTCTGATCGGAACTCAGCTTATGCATTTTCTAAGGCTCTCATACCTGTTGTTCGTTCATGTCAAATTTCCTTAAGACCTTGACTGCGACTGTCCCTTCTTTGCCTTCGCGGTCGGAGGCTCGATAGACTTTGCTAAATGCTCCAGTTCCCAGTACATCCAGGAGTTCCCAACGTTCGAGGCCGGGGTATGCTGCAAATTTCTTGCTTTGGAGAGAACCAGGCCCTTGAACAGCTTTTCTTCCATCATTATAGTTAGCAAGAGGGTCATGGCCTCCATTGGCGGGTTTCGGAATATGATCGAGCGGCATATCTAGGTTTCGCGCCCCTATGGCTATTGGAGATGTAGGCGCAACTTTCATAATCATGATTCCTGGGTTATACAGAAATGTCGGATTGGGTTTAGTGGTGTGCCATGCGCGGGCTATGTGAATTGAATTAAAAAAGGGTGGTCAATATACGCGAAACCCCTTGGGTGGGAAAAACACGGTCTAAACTGGGAATAAAGCTGCCTTAACAATAGATGGCTCATCATTGTGACATTATGGTTCATTCCATACGTCAGCCTAGCTATCAGGTTCTTTGGAAATCTTCCCTTGGCTTTTCCCCAGTTGTGTACGTACATAGTACAGTATAACTTGTAGCAGGGATTTGATAGTATCGCATGACATCATAGGGTTTAGAAAAAACAGAAACCGGCCGGTTGATCATCGGTGGACTATCCACGAATCACGACCTATTCTCTTTTTTCCACCAGCATGAACCTCAAGGTCTAGTCAGGGGAGATTGGGACTTTCATCTATCGGTGGCTTATCCACAAATTAGGCTGTCTTTTTCCAAAAGGTCCAGCATGAATGAGCCTCACACCTGCAGTTGGGCTAGAAGATCTTCTATCCCGTGACAACAAAATACAGTACAAAAATACGTACAGTACTTTTGCCCAAATACAGCATAGAAATTTCATTCGCCGGACCAAACGAACAAACAAATTCGATCAAGATACAGTCCTGTCCCGACTTGTCGTTTGCGGAATCCTCGTGGCGCACAGCCGCACAGCCAAGCGGGCGGCACGTAAGCGGTTTCGCCACTCCCGAAGACGTTTGGTTGTGATTTCCCCACAGTCTACCCCTAAACATGGAAACACAATTGACGGGTGAACTTTTGCGTGATTGGTGGAAACGTGCTGCCTGGGGTGCTTTGAATTGGTAGATGACGCTGTTTGTCATTCGGATTGCTTAATGTCCGGGGTTAGAAGAGGTAAATGCTGTTCTTATTTGTTTAAAAGAGTGACCGTGCCCGTTATGCTTTTCTGGAGTCATCCGTAGCCGCAAGGATCGTTGTAGGGAATAATTTGGTTGGCTGGAACTTTCGCCCATCCCGGCCAACCTTCTATGTACTGTATTGTATACTAGTGTACACTGCACAGCCCGTGCGGGCGGGGATTCAAGCGGTGGCGGGTTCTATCACTGTTCATCTGAGCTTCAATTCACCCAAGGATGATGCCGGCTGAGTTACCTTCTATAGTCGCTAAGAGCTCACACTTTGCCGGGGGTCATGTACAGTATAGTGCAGTATGACATTATTCATGGTTTAAGGTTTTATGTAGGAGTCTAATGGCATACTGTACATTTTCGACTTGCATCATCTCTGCCGTTTCTATGAGGCGTCTCTACGATGTTGAATTGATGACCCTTTTGAAGGCCGGTAGCTTGACGCAAGATTTAAAGAATTGGGCTGCTAATCCGGCTAATCATTCAGATCGATGGAAAATTTGCCCGCAATGACCTACTGTAGCTAGATATCGTGGATAATGTTATTATTGTTCGCGGCGAACCTTGCAGTCTAATCGTAGGCCTCTTCAATAGATATTCTTGTGGATATGATACACTTGAATAGCAGCACAGGAGACTACTAAAAAATCAAATACAATATCTGGGGGGTTATCACACTGATGCCAGTGTCGGCAGTTGTAACACGATCAATCGAAATTTGTCTTGTTTTTATTATAATAAACAGATTTGCTTTCGAAATTGCCAATACTTCGATTGCCAGCCTATTCATTTGACATCCAAACATCAATGAACATTATAGAAACGATTACACGTTACTTTCTTTAGGGCTCCTAGTACCTGAATCAGTACCCGAATCAACAACACGGCCCAAGGTGTTGGCTCAATACTACCTTCTGCAGTCGCCGCCCCACAAAAGTAAACATTGTGGACATTTTCGAAGGCCAAATGCGCCACAACTAGACAATACATATGACAGGCCACCGAATCTCTCCGGATAATATATTCCTGTGTCGTCGCGAGTCATCTATGTAAATCAGGATCGTTAGTTGATCTATACCTGGATACGTTCCATATCTCACCTGTACTGTAGGTATTTTGCAACAAAACTCGCCAAGGCCAATCAATTTTGGTTCGGAATGACGTCGCGGAGGAGGCTCAGCAAGTTCGAAAAGGAACGTACAATTGTGCATCGGGGTAAAAGGTTATACTGTCCATCTGGGGTCTGAAAATGATGTATTTTTTGGGCTAATTTTAATTCGAGTCTTCTGTCATTCTAGTCTAGAATTGCCATCTTTGAAATTTGAATCCATGGATAGATCTAGCGACCTTACGACGCGAAGAAAATCCTCGACTGATTGTAGCATAACCCGATTTGAGGAACATTTCATGTCGATCTCAACGCTAATGGTTATGGTTGTGACCCGGCAGATTGGTCGCTGGAACAACTTTGTATACAATCTATGCGTGAACTCGACTTCTGCTCATCAGGTAATGGTACAACTTTATGCTATTTTTTTTATACAATTATCTCGCTACAATTATCTCACTATGGCAGATCAAAATAACGTTGAGGGCCATCTGGTGACTCGCAGTCTACGTCACGAAGACGATTGACAGCACTAATGCTTTACGCAGGTTTTAGGATGGGGGGAAGACTTATCTAAGATCTTTCAGGCTTCCCTCAAGCGACAACTTCGTGATAAGCATATGCACGCACGCCTCTGTCAAGGAGCGAGTCTTCTCTTTTGATATGAGAAAAGGGGCTTCCATTGTGATACTAACGAGATTAATTTCCAGGTATGTCATGTTCGGGAGGATACCACTAAGATGAAAAATGTATACCATGGTCGCCAAGTTATTTAGCGTCACCATAATATCAAATTCCTAACACCATTCTTCTTGTCTCCCTGATCAGTATACTATGTTAAGATTGCCGAATTTCCTTAGTGGAATCCTTTGTAATGCAAGATCAGAACTGATGAACTTTACCAAACATCTGTCGAGGAGATTTCCATCTCATTTTATCTTCAGATTCCACTCAATACTATTTAGTATTGAATTCCAGCTTTATTTACTTGTCAAACACCAAATATCTCCAATTTACCGGGGATTGCCTCTTCAGGACGATCTGATAGGTTCCTCCAAAAGGCAGCTACGACCGGGCAGTTCCTTCCTTAGCAAACATCTGCACCTTCCCGTATCAAACAGTTCCACGCTTCGCCATTCGCTTCTTCCTGTACATCTATCTTCCTATTCTTCATACTCTTTTGTTTATTCCTCTTTGCAGATCTTCATTTTCAACTTCGAGTCCCATTGCAAGTCTGACTGTCAAACACAACCCACCATGAATCTGATCAGTGAGCGAGGAAAAGAGCGAAATCCATGGATCATTTGCTAAGATTTGTTTTCAGTGCATCGCAATCCACCTCACGAGGACTGGTTCGCCAGATTCCCCAATTTCAGGCGCAATCCCAACGCCAAGGTTAGTGAGGAGTTTAGGCGTCTGGGGGCTCAGCGGAATTGGCGCCCCCAGGGACGTACCTGGTGCAAGCATTGGTATGCTTGTATGGATGCCGAGTATCATCGACTCATAGGGCATCGTGACATGGATCTTGTGACCTGGCAGCAGATGTGTGCAAAGCTGGGGTTGAATGCGAACTTGCGGTCCATTACGAAGTGTAAAAAGGTATCTATAGACTATATGCCTAGTCGATATATTCATTGCGAGTCACTAAGAGATTTGATTTTAGGAACTTTCCCGTGTTCATGTCAACATTGTTGATATTATTGACTGCTGGGAGGCCAATGAAAGGCCCCAACTTTTCAAAAGTCGGAAAGCGCTATCGAACTATGTGAAGACCGGAATGAGATTCCCTCTTGATATCATCAGACAGGATAAGGTCTTTCGTGTCTTCCTGGGGCACATTGATTGAATGAGTATCAGCAGCATACTGGTTAAAATAGTCTGCGCAATCTCCATTCCATCAAGCTAGCTGTCGAGATTGATAGTTCCCTGTTGTGGCGCATTTTTGTTGCCTTTTCGCGATATTTTTTGTGATATCTTTGAGCCATTTCCTTTCGTATTCCCAGACATGTACAATGGGAGCCCCAGCCAAGCATTGTTGATTTTGACTTTTTTATTTGATCTATTGCTGTTTGTGAATGAATTTCGTCACGATTTATTGTCGATAAAACCAGGTACGAAACTTCTGTCTGACTGTCTTGAGGCTCAGTATTGCATCCTCTGTAGTAACTCAAATGATCCGGAAGCCAACCATTCAGGAACTGTGCTAGAAATATCACATCGCATATCTGTAGAGTTTCCTCCGGAGACAGGACGCCGGAGCTCTCACACTAGAAGCCAGAGTGTGCCCATCTGGCGAGAGACGCAGCATCCTTGGGTACCCTTAGTCGCAGGGGACGAGTGCAAGTCATCGGGTGATCGAGCAAGATGGGTAAGTGTCTCGTTCAATTCATCGACGAGCTGCATCTCATGACAGAGAAAGTTCAACTCCATCTTGCTGAACTATGTCAAGCCAATCAACGCGTACGGGCGAACCAGCTGATTTCCGCGCAAGCTTCAAACGCCACAACTTCTCGAGAACTGAAAGGGCGACCTCCACATTTCTGAAACCGCGCGATTCAATCATATCAAGCATTCTGTTTCGAATCACTTTGATATGTGACTCAGCCGTCGCCTCTCCTCCAGCCAGAAATATCGGGAAAAGCAATGTACACTCTGGTAGACTTCTAGTTGGCATTTGTTCGATTGTCTCGACAATTGATGCTGCTTGTGCGGTCGCTTTCAAGGACAGCTCTTCGACCTGCGACGGAAAGGCTCTTCTTTGAGTGCGGTAGAGATGGATCAGTGCTGAGCTGCGGTATGTCTCTGCTAGCAATCGCAATGAGGTATCGGTAGACGGTGGGCAAACCCATTGATTCAGGCGGGACTCAAGTGACTGAAACCGTGCCTGGGTTTCTGACTCTATCAATAGTTCGTTGATCGAAGCTGTGTCGTCGATAAAAGCGGGATTATTCCTAGTTGTGGTTGATGATGCAGATATGATACCTTTGACTTCTTCATTGAGCGCGGTTATTTCAGAGAGAATGACCAGGATCTCGGATGCAAGGCCAAAATGCGAATCAGGCATCCTAGATTCATCTAACTTCAGAAAATGTTCAGAGTTCAAAAGTGGTGCTTGGTCCCGCGCAACGGCCATGACAATATCTCGGTACGCAAAATTCCGGAGTAACCAGCGACCCGAATGGGCATCATCAAATGGTTTCAGTAGCTCTATACTTGATGCTCCATCAAGAACAGTCTTTGGTGTATTTGCTGATATTACCCCCGCAGCACCGACCAGATGCTGATACCAAGCAGCTCCATTGTCTGCCATTATGCTTTCCAAAGAGCATAATACTAGTGACATGGCAAGATTGGCTTCAATATTTGTTGGGTCCGAGTCAAGAGCGCCCCGCAGATCACTCAATGCGGCACATCGATTTTGAATAGCCACCTGCTGGAATGAGCGGTCCCTCAATGACAAATGTGAGGATGACCATGCAATTAGCGTGTTTAACAATGGCGGGCTGTGCATAGCCATTGGCAAAAAGACTAGTTTGTAGATCAGCATTTGGCTCTACCTTGGCAAGTCTCTAGTGCTCATACCAGAAAGGAAAGAATTGTTTTCAATGTTGGTTGTCAAAAGGTGGGTGAAGGTCTGTGTGTAATAACGGAGAAAGTGCCGGCGGCTGGACGAGGATGTGCAGTCGGCATGTTCATCAACCCAGAAGAGAATGGGATCCGGGGTATCAAACAGGCGAAAAGGTGCGTTAGTCACATCATTTGTAGGCGTGATAGGCTTCGTGCCGCTGCTACTTTGCGTAACGGATCTCGGCTCTTCCCATTTGCACATATAGTTCAAACGAACACATTCTCGACACACCGGATAGCCTAGGTCGCATCGTTTCTTACTAGACAATTGATCAGCTATCTAGAATCTACTATAATCTGGTGTCGTACATACCGCTGACGACAAGTCACGCACCCCGTTCGCTCTCTCGTGGTCCCTCGCTTCTTGATGACCCGTCGCGGCACGGACGGTCGAACGGAGGAAATGTCCTTTGATGACATGGCGGCTCCCAGTGACCACGAATATTTCCAAGCAAGCCTCCGTACAATTGGAAGAGATCGATTCGAGCTGGCGCTAACAGCGGAGACTTGCTTGAAGAACAGCAAGGAGGTGCAACTAAGAAGTTTCCCCAACATTCAAACCAGCGTGCGGGGAAGAAGCGGCCATTTCCGCTTATCTTCGTGTGGGGGACCAATCAGAAGTCACGCGCTAACAGCGCAGATTCAACTTGTCCAATGGGCAATTGGATATTGTATTTTCTTTACTTCTCGAGATTCTCCCCGTATCTCGTGTCTTCCAAGGTTCTATGATGGGATATTTGCCAAGATCCTTTTGCTTATCGGGTCACGGAAATTTCGAGCACTGGTCAGCCAATATGACAAGGCAAGCGGAGCCATACCGAGATAGCTGATATGTAACTCTCCTTTATTTATGTGCTATGGCCCCCGGGTAACCAGCATCTATATTGAGCCTGAAATCAAAATATTGAAGCGTTGACTATTCAAAGAATAATGCACCAGTTCGAAGATGATAGAGAGCTTGAAGCTCGAGGCTACAGACGGGAAATGCCGAGACAGTTCTCGGTCTTCAGTCTGGTTGCTCTCTCGTTCAGTTTGACATGCACATGGTCCGGTACCGGGTCTTCTATGGGCATCTCAATTACAGAAGCATCGGCTGCTGGGACACTGTGGTCCATCCCGGTTGCTGCTCTTATGACTACGATTCTATCAGCAGGAGTCGCAGAACTAGCATCTGCTTATCCCGTGGCGGGTGCCCAATACTATTGGGCATTTTTCCTGTCATCTGACAAATATCGAGCATTTGCATCATATATGTGAGAGATTTTGATCTATTTGCTAAAATACTCTAACTAATGATTTCCTAGGAATGGTTGGTTGAGTATTCTTGGATGGTGGCTCGCGAGTGCAGCGGCATGCAATTTTATCTCATCTTTAATCTTGTCAATTGCGTATCTATGGTATCCGAACTATCAAAGTCAGAATTGGCATGAGTGGCTGGTATATCTTGGTATTGTCTGGCTCGCTGTTGCATTGAATACATTTGGATCCCAACTCCTCCCATTGTTCAATCGATTCAATTGTAAGCAATTATTGCCTGATTAGCGACTGGCCGTACTAACAATATGAGTCAGTTATACTCGCATGCTCTACTTTGACGGTGACAACCATCACTCTTTTTGTGTGTAGTCGACGCAACCATGCATCAGCCCAATGGATTTTCGCCGACACAACAAATGGGACTGGGTGGCCTAGTAATGGATTTGCCTTCATTCTAGCCATCAGTAACGCGGTATATGCGTTTTTGGGCACAGATTGTGGAGCACATCTTTGTGAGGAGATTCGAGATCCTGCAAAAAATGCTCCGAAGATCATACTCTACCCCATCTTGATTGGCTTGGTCACTGCATGGCCATTTGCATGTGCCTGCATGTATTCCATTACTGACGTAGAGGCTGTTTTGAATACACCATCTGGACTTCCTCTGATTGAAATTTATTATCAGAGCACGCAGTCGAAGAGCGCTGCCTCGGTTCTGTTGGCACTCTTTGCATTCTGCTTTTTTGGCTGTAGTGTCGCCAATGGTGAGTCATGGAGATCATCTCTTTCTCAATCTGGCTAATAATGAGACAGGTACGACCTGTTCGAGAACCCTTTGGGCAGTCTCTCGAGACAATATGTTACCTTTCAGTCGTGTTTGGTCAAAAATCGACCAGACATTCCAAATACCACTCAATGCTCTCTGTTTATCGGGGACAGTAATTTCAGTAAGCGACTTTTGAACATCATCTTCTGCGGACGAACCTAACTCTTTTGTAGCTTTACGGCTTGATCTTCCTGGGCTCATCAACCGCCTTTTCTGCCATGGTCGGAGCAGCAGTTATCTTCCTGCAAACATCTTGTGTTCTTCCACAAGCTATCTTACTATTCCGTGGAAGAGACAATGTTCTTCCTGAAAGACCTTTCACGCTTGGGCGACTTGGCCCTTTTATCAACTTTCTTGCAGTGGCCTGGGTTGTCTTTCTCGATATACTGTGTTGCATTCCGACGGAAATGCCGGTCACAAAAGAGAACATGAACTACATCTCTGTTGTCACCGTTGGTTTAACTAGTATAGTTTTTCTGATCTACGTGTTTTACAAGAAAGGGAAATACCTTGGCCCAAGAATGCCCAGTGAAGAAACTCATTTGGATGGACAGGAGGTTTCATTCAAAGAGGGCGAGCATCTCGATTTTTCTGGATCGAAGGATGATTAGTTCGTGAGCCTCAATCAAGTGACAGTACATTCTAGCTGGATAGAAAATCAATAGATTCGAAACAATGGGTCTCCTCGAAGCGAGTACCAGAAATGTATACCTTTCCAAAGTCATCAATAAATACATGTGGCTATGAATGCAATGGCAGCTTCAGTATCTGTAAGACAGAACCTTCAACTTGGCCTTCAGAAGGCCTTCATTTCCTCGTCATAATGGTGCCAATATCATACACTACTAGTCAAAGAACTGCTAATCTACTGAATGTGTTTACAACCACAAGGTACTAAACATTTCTCAATCGCACAGGTAATGATCTAACTTATCGTACAAACTGATCCGCAAAACTAGTACCCAATCCAACCTCCTCATAGTGCTTTCTGGCCGCCTGTAGTTTACTAAAAACATCTTCAATGCCAAGAGCAACCCCATCACGATCAACATAAATATAAGCGCCCGTCACATGAAACAGCGTAACCATCTCATTGACACCCTCTGGAACTTCCACTTCGTATCCCCCTTCAGCATGTCTCCCAGTAAAGCACGCTCAAAATAAACTGGAATAACTCACAAGTATGAATATCACCCGGAGGCTCAAAGGCATAACCGCCTTCTTCAGCCCACCAATCATGCTCCAAATAGTGCCATCGTCCCCGTAGGACCGTTGCATGGACAGGGCCGGTATGTCGGTGGCGGGAAAGTATGCCACTCTTCCGCACACGCAGAATGTTGACGAAATATCCGTGCGAAACATTGAAGCATAATGGTCGAAACCAAACGTCTTTAGCTTGAGGAACCCATAGACGTTCATCGCAGTCTAAGTCGAGGACACCTGATACTACGAGGTCTTCTGGAACCTTTGGTAGTTTGGGACCGCGATATGCTTCTGTAGAGCCATCACCTTTTTCCATTTTGTTGGATGTGCCTGATTTATTATCAGCTGGACTGTTTATCTTAACCAGGTTGAGGTCACATCATAGTCATACCGTTCATTGGTTCGAATATGAGAAATTAAAGTCTCTGTGCAGAGGATGTTTGTCGCTAGTTAAATTGCCAGATTTATACTGGAGGTTCTCTCATTTTATTATCATCTTCTGCGGGCGTCAATGGCGGCGAATCTGATCGATTCTCAACTAAATTTAATTTTTGGAATTGAAGCTGGTTGTCTCCACTATGTACCCACGTACCTGGCGTCAACGGCGGCTTCTCCTCAACGATTCGGTTACTTCTAGACAGCTGAGGGTGACTCGTGATATAAAAGTATCTGAAAAGTAGTAAAAAAAGAAATACAAGCCGATTCAGGATTGAATTTTGATTTTGAATATTTCAAGATGTCTACCGATGAATTTGTTGCTCGTTCTCACGTTCTACATCGAGCATTCGCTGAAAGACCCTCCAAAATCGTCGCCGGCGATGGTATCAGTTTAATCCTTGAGAATGGCAAAAGAGTGATTGATGCGAGCTGCGGCCCATCGGTCTCTTGTCTCGGTCATTCTCAACCGGAAATTTTTGAAGCCATCACGAATCATCTAAGGGATGATATCGCCTACGTCTACTCAGGCTCTCCATACACAAATGGGGCCACTGAAGAATTGGCAGATCTTCTCCTCGCTGATAAGCCCGGTGGTTTATCCAAGGCAATTTTCGTCAATTCTGGAAGCGAAGCTACCGATACTGCCCTGAAACTAGCTGTGCAATATTGGCATGAGAGAGGCCAACCAAAACGAACTCATTTCATTGGGCGAAAGCAAAGTTATCATGGAAATACGATCGGTGCTTTGTGTGTCTCGGGTCATGAGTCTCGTAGGGAATTTTATCAGGAGTTCATGTCGCCTAATGTGTCTTTTGTGGATCCTTGTTATGCCTACCGTATGAAGCATAAGGGTGAATCTGATGAGGCTTTTGTTCAGCGGCTAGCAAAGCAATTTGAAGATGAAATTCTGAGAATCGGACCACATCTTGTTGCTGCTTTTATTGCAGAGACAGTGAGTGGTACCACTCTAGGCTGTTTGCCTGCGGTTCCCGGGTATTTCAGGGCTATCCGAGATATCTGCGATAAATACGATATTCTCCTGATTCTGGATGAGGTAAGCACCAAAAAGAAGAACATTCTCAAGTCAGACTTTGAATTTGGGTTTGCATTGCTAACTTTTAGTAGATTATTTGTGGAATGGGTAAAACAGGTACCATGCATGCATGGGAACAAGAAGAAATTCGAGGTCCTGATATTCAAACAATTGGTAAAGCCCTTGGTGGTGGCTTTGTACCGTTATCGGGAGTTTTATTACATCAGAAAATCTTTGATGCACTTTCCGCTGGATCTGGAGGTCTCGCTCATGGCCACACTTTTCAAGTATGTCATTAGAGCATACAATCCGTTCGAAAAGTTGAATACTGATACAGACTAGGCTCATCCCCTGGCATGTGCTGCGGCAATTGCAGCTCAAAGGATAATTAAGCGTGACAAGCTTCTAGAAAGATGTAAGATAATGGGAGACAAGTTAGGAAAAATCCTTCACAGGGAGCTTGGTTCTCATCCTCTCGTTGGAGATATTCGGGGCCGTGGTCTTTTTTGGGCTGTGGAATTTGTTCTGGATAAAGACATGAAAACGCCATTCCCGATCAAAGCGAACTTCTGTTCTCGGGTCGTGAAGAATAGTCTCAAGCTTGGATTGAATATTCTTGGGAATTTGGGCCATACTGGGGAGTATCAAGTTGACCATGTCCTGGTTTGCCCACCTTATACGGTGACGGATGGTGAGCTTGACGAGATTGTTTCGCTTCTCAAAATTGCGATAGATGAGACGCGTCAGCCATTTCTCAGTAAACAAAATGGGTTTACCAATGGACTTGGAGGACATTGATTCAAAGGGGCCCAGAAAAGGAAAGACACATAATGTTACTGGGTAGTCAAAAGGCATCGTAATATCCATGCTACCTCGAGACAATTGCCGTTCTATCCCGCATCTTTGGCTTTCTATCTGACACTGTCATCAACCTCTCTTATGTATAATGCAACTATTTCTTGATTGCCAATGATCCTGTGGCATCAGTCAAGCCCTCTTCCTTGACGATACTCCATTCCCCACTCTGAGCATGAAATTCCAACAAATAAAGAATCTCTTCTTCACCATCATATTCATGAACAAGCTCAAGATTCGGCTCATTGTAATGAATGATCCATGAATTCCAAGTCCAATTTCAACTTCGATCCAGACTGCAAAAGCTCTCGTAACAGAATAATGAAAGGTTCTGCGCGCGCAACGCGTCGACTTCCTTCAAGACGAACGGACTGAAGAAAAGCCATGGGAGTTCCATCAGTATCTACCCCGGTGGCTGTCCTTTTCCTGAGTTTCGACCTTTACCACGAGACTTCTCCGTAAAATAAATGGTGGTATAGGGAGATCGAGCTTCTCCATCACTTTAGCCATGAGAATATCCGTTCGGAAAAGATTCTAATATCAGCGATATCGTCGATTGGAGTTCTTTGAAGATTGCATATTGCTATCTTCGCACCTTTTCTCTGACCGACAATCTCGGGGATGGTATTTGCTGGGGTAACCGTAAGCGAGGATCCCAGGACAAGACACAAATCAGCCATTTCGGCATTCTTTTGGGCAAATTGCATTGCGCGAGGTAGTAAACTTTCGCCGAAATTGATGATGGTGTCGTATAAGTGGCCGCCGCATCGAGCACACTTTCGTGTTGTGCGATGGTCGTGATCTTTTTCATAGTTTGAGACAGCGCGGAAGTCTGCTTTGTCAGATAACAAGTAAACTAAAGTCTTTCAACAGTGGGAAGTACCTCTGATATATTATTTAACACAATCACTGCAGGACTCCCTGTTGCTACAACCGTGAAGATCTGATATCCTTTCCTAAAAACAATGGGTAGATATCGAGAAGAAGGGATCGATTAGCATACAGGTAATATGCCACTTCTTCTATGCAATCCATCGCAATTCTGACTGATGAGATACTTCAGTATACCTCGATTCTGGAGTTCGACCAAGGCCATATGCGACAGGGTTGGGATGGCCTGTAGAGTGTTGGCATGTTTTGTGCGAGGCCTGCCTTGAGCTCGCAGTGTCCAATTACCATCAGGGCCACGAAAATCAGGAATCCCTACAAATGATCGTTAATAGAATATGATGAAGTCTCGCTTTTTATGCGTTACCTGCAGAAGTCGATATTCCAACTCCAGTAAAAGCTATGAAGTGCTTGCTCTGGTGAATTTGCTTTACCAATGCTGTGGCTTTCTTATCCATAGTACTGACTGCCTCGCGACGCTTTTTGCGGAGACTTTAGAAACGTTGTCTGCCATTATAGAATCCACTGGGCACAAGTTTATTTCGCAATTTTGAACTTAGAGAGAGCTAACGCATCTATTGACAAGAGAAAGATGAGACGGACGACTAGCGGCGATGCGGCTCTGCTGTCTTTGGCCCACTTTTAGCCACCTGCAATTTGACAGGATGAAGCAGAATCAAAAATTACTATCATAATTGTTATGATAGCCTAGTTTTTCACTAGAAATATATCTTGAAGATTCGAAATATAGTCAGTGATGATATAATTCTGGGAAATACTAGCAAAATCACCCGGGTTAGTACAAGTTGGTAGTGCCCTAGTAGACTTCGAGTGCTGTCTATGTAATCCGTGTTCGACCCCTGGGCCTGGCTTTTTCTTTTGCTTCATTTCACTAGTATTTTCTCTGAATTTACCATCATTTTATAGCTAAGTTTTATGCTTTCTATCTTAAAATGTCCATGATTATTCTAGGGCTCCTGGTGTGATAATGCCCTCTTTCGGACCCGGCTGGTACTACTAACGACCCCCACGCCTGAAGCCTGTATACACCAAATAATAACAATTCTGTCGGGGAACTTTACTACCGGTCCTACTACATACTATGTAGTACTTGAGTGGTTCGGAATTTATAGAACCAGCCTGGAAACCACGCCGAATCGTAACGTTGCCCCGCAAGGGATAGCCAAGACAAGCAATCGGGGATTGTCACATCAACGAATCAAAAGGCCAGTCAAGTACAGTTCAGTATCAGCGGAGTGATGCAGCACGAGCGTGAACGGTACCCGCCCGTACAGTGTAGCGGTGGAGGTCCTTACTATCAAGCATTTGACTGAGATAGGGAGGGGAAAGCACATTCCTAATGGACTTCTACATAGCGGCATATTCTACTTTCACCGACCTTCTCTCTATAAATGGGCAGCTTAAGTCCACCACGGTACGATCAGACCGACTAGGCTCAGACTCGTAACCAGCCGCTTCCAAGATTGTTTCACCCCCCTTGCGCTGGGGCGGAAAATTGAATTTTGAACTGTGATTTGGTCGACGCAAGGCCCCCGGTCCATGCGCTCACGCACATGGTAGATCGGTGACTCGGCCCGCGTCATCAGATCTGTCTCCTCTTTTATCCCTTTGTCCCTTTGTCTGTTTGTCTGCCTGAGATGAATTCGTACACTGTACTCGTAGGATGGTATGATCAAGATGCTAGAGAGTGGAATATTAATAATTCAAGGGGATGGATACATATACTTGTTGTAATATAAATTAGACGGGCGATCGTAGCGACAGGCCGAGGGGATGGCCGAAAAGGGAAATGGATGAATCCGGGGGAGAGTCTTGGCGCGGAGAAGATCCACCATTCTATCATTATAACATTAAGTATACAGTAGAATATAATATTATAAGATATGAATATATATATATATATATATATATATAATATTATTCTTAGAGAAATAGATCTAGATGTATAGATATATAGATACCAATATGATTATACTATAATAGTTGATGGCCAGACTATACATCGGCATGGCGTGCTATGGCGTATCCGTCGGTGACGGTTGCGTGCTGACAAGCCACGAGGTGCGGTCCGAGAACAAGCTTAACTTCAGTTACAAATTATATGTCAAATAGAATTTAAATATCATCTTCCCCTCTCAATGATATTTCAACTAATATTGGAATATTGGTTGATTGATATATCATCATGGGCCTTAAAGGAACCCGTCTGGGCGCCTTTCGCGCATACTTCTTTGGTTTCTTCGTTTGTACTGCTGGCTTCCTTTTTGGCTATGATACTGGCATTGTCGGTATGAACTACCATTCTCATAGTTGATATATATCCTCGTTCAGATGGAAGCTGACTGCTATAGGGGGCATTCTCGAATTTGACTCCTACCGTAATGACTTTCGCTATACCGACAAAACTACCGTCAATGCAGTCATGGTCTCCCTCCAGAACGTCGGCGCCTTTCTCGCAGCTCTAGCCATATTCCCCATATCCGATCGACTCGGTCGCAAGAAAACCGTTCAAATCGCCATGTCGGTTTTCTGTCTAGGTGTCATTCTACAAGTTGTGCCCTCTCATTCCCTCGTCTGCTTTTATATCGGTCGAGTCATTTCCGGATTTGGTCTTGGTGCCGGTACAGCCGTCGTTCCGACTTATAATGCTGAGATGGCTCCCAAGGAGATTCGTGGTATGCTGGGATCTGGTGTACAGTGGTTATTTGCTTTGGGTGTTATGATTAGTTATTGGATTGATTATGCTGTTCAGCAAACTCTTCCTGGTCAATCTAAACAGTGGCAGATCCCCGTTGGTTTGCAGTTAGTCCCTGCGGCTGTCCTTGCCTTGGGATTATTCACTCAACCGGAGAGTGTTCGCTGGTTAGCTAAGAAGGATCGTTATGATGAGGCTTGGGCGAGTCTCACCTGGATGCGTGCTGATGATGGTAAGCCAATCCAATTATTTCTTTCATTCCCTATCCTCATTCAACTTCAATCTCTAATTCACTCAGGCCCCGAGGTGAAAGCTGAATTTGCCGAAATCCGCACTGGTATCAATGAAGAACTTCGCGCCAGCGAAGGCATGACAAAACGCGAGCTTCTCGAACCCGCCAATCGCTACCGTCTTCTTCTAGGAATCTTCCTATTCTGCGGCCAACAATGTACTGGCATGACAGCACTGGCATACTTCGGTCCGCAGTTCTTCAAATTACTTGTCGGAAATGATCCCAGTCGCTCCTTACTAATTACCGGTCTATTCGGTGCTGAGAAGTTCATTACTGTGGGTATTTATATACTCTTCTTCTCGGAGATGTGGGGACGAAAACCCACTCTGTGGATATCTGCTATCCTCATGTCCATTTGTTTTATTATCGTGACGATTGTGAATAATACTACGCCTAAGCCTCAACAGGAGGTGACTTCCTCTGGAATCGCGACGGTTGCAATGATATTCTTGACCAATTCCATTTATCAGTTTAGTTGGGGTCCGTTACCGTGGCCTTATACTACCGAGGTAAGATCCCCTTCACAGCGCTGTATACATGACTATGAACTGACAAGCTTAGATATTTCCAACACGTATTCGAGAAATCGGTTCTTCGGTATCTGTTTCTACGCAGTGGCTTTTCAACTTCCTCTTCTCCCTTGTTACGCCCTATATGCAGAGTTCCTGGGGTAGTTATACATTCCTCTTCTACGCCGCTCTTGATCTAATCATGGCTGTATTGGTTTGGTTTTTCGTGAAAGAGACTAAAGGGAAGAGTTTGGAGGAGATGGAAACTATATTTCACAGTAAGGCTGCGTTTGATGTTGAAGTTGCTCGTCATGAGGGAATTCCGGTTTCAAACAGTGTTGAGGGTGTCGATGTTCAGCATAAAAAACTCCATGATTCTTCGGAGTAGTCGATTAATATACCCACTGCAGGTGCTTTCTATTGAGTGATAATGAATGCATTCTATGAGTTGAACTCTGTCGCTAGAGATGGTTTGCGTTTTTCGACCTCGTTCGTACTTTGATAATATTCGTGTCAATAGTAAAATCGGCCACAACTTGTACCTCTTACAGTATCCACTGGCCTAGCTGCTTGGATACATTAATAGTACTCGTAGATTGATTTGTAGTGTTGGCGAGACTTCTCGTTTGAAGATCGCAATTGTACGGTGATTTTGATCGGAGATCATGCCATATCGAGTCAACCATCACACCAGTACTGCTAGTAGCATGGCTTACTTTAGTAGACGACCATGGTACTGCTACAATAGATGTGCAGAAGTCTCGCTGGCAACATGATCTTGCATTGGATATTATTACAGTATAAACAAATACTCAAGCACACCATTTTCTCTTACAACGCCTTCTTCCCTTCATCCTGACGCTGTTTCTCAACCACATACCCGACAGCACGGGCAATACCCTCATCAACCGGGACAACAGGCAGATATGCCAAACGGAACTTAGCCTTCTCAATAGAATAATACCGTGTCATGCACGAGTATCGCACAGTCCGACGAGTTAACCGAGGAGTCTTGCCCAAAAGACCCAGCACAGTCTCAGCAATACCACCAATAGCCCCCAATAATCCCTCCGGTAACGAGTATACCTCGTGCGGCTCCACGACACGGTCGATGAGAGCCCACATCCCGCGTGTTACGTCCCAGAAGTAAATGGGCGAGTCATTGGTGATGTTGAATGCCTCACCATCGACACGCTCGTGATCCAGCAAAACTCCAGAACCAGTCTCGTATCGGTCATAGGTGGCGAGTAAACGGAATCCGGCAAGCATGTGTGCGTATGCGACATTGCCGACGTATGTGAAATCGAACAAGTTATCGTTTTCACCGAGTTGCATCTTCAAAACGGTGTTCGAGGCTTGTGCGCCGTGTTCTAGGATCTTGTGGGTGACTGTTGTATCCTTTTCGCCGTGGATTCCGGCTGGTCGGATTGCGGCGGTTACCATGCCAGTTGGTGATTGACGGTTGTACTTGAGGACTATTTCTTCCGCATCGGCCTGTTATGCTCGTTAGCTTTGATCTTGAGCAATGCGATTGCTGTTCTTGTTGCTGTTTCTCGTCATCATACCTTTGTCTCGGAATAGTACTCCTGTTGCAACTTGCCCCGAATATAAGGCCACTCCTCATTAACATTGATCAAATCGCTCTGCGTGTCGTGAACAACGGAGCTGGAGCTGGTGTAGACGAAAGCCTTACACTTGCCACCCCAGTCACCGTGCTCACCACCAGCAACTTGAAGCAGGGTGCGCGTACCCTCCACATTCACCTTATAGAGCAATGGCTTGTTACCCTCGAGAACGGAGGGGGTCGCGGTATGAATCACGAGGTTAGGCTTGGCAGCGCGGAAGACCTCCAGCATGGACTCGACGGAGGTGATGTCGCCATCATAGTAGGTCGCGCCGGGAAGACGATTGTGTGAAGTGCGCAGATCGACGACGGAGACATTGGCCTTGTAGGTAGGGTAGCGCGACGCCAGGGATGGGAAATCGAAGCGTTTGTCATTTTGCGGCTTAGGGAGAGCGGCACTGGGGTCGGATTCGGAGGGGAAGTTCAGGAGGTGATCGACAACGTGCCAGCCCAGAAAACCACAACCTCCGACGACCAGGACATTTCCCAGGTCCATTTTGCGCTGATGGGCGGCCATTGTGGGAATTATGTTGAGGATTGAAGATGGAATCGAGAAGGGAAAAGGAGAAGATGGTTGGGTTCCACTTGGCTTCAAATCTCCAGATGGCACGTGCGGTGGAGTAAGCAGTGCAGTATACATTACAGTATAGCAGTATAGCAGTATAGCAGTATAGCAGTATAGCAGTAGTTATAGCAGTATATACTAAAGTATATCTTGAGTATAGTTCTCATCAAAGAGTGAAGATATTGCTGAATTTATGGAAATGCTAGTCATTTTCCAATGAATATTAGCATATTATGCCATTCATATAGCCAGAGAACCAACGACCAAAGAACCATCAGTGTCAGCCGATGAACTTATCGAGCATTTTACTGAGAATAATCAAGATATTATTAAGCATCATTAAGAGTATCACACAATTATGTAGTACACCTGTACTAATGTACATATACAGCTCGTTGAGTAGTGGAAAATGTTAGTGGAGTAACATAAGTTTGTTACCACGAAGGGCTTTTGAGGTGGTATAAGCCTCTGCACGACAGAAAGAAAGCGAGTTCAAACTAATGTTACGACACTGTAGATCAAATCCTCATCAGCCCAGATAAGAACCACTCAAGCAGTTATATATAGTCATTCAATTGTATATAATTGTTGAATTAAAGATTGAATCGAATGTCTATTTTGCTTGTACACTCGTATATTAATTAATTATTATTCTGCTATACTGAAAGTTATTTATCGTACCAACTATAAAGTATAGGTATACTTTCCACTGGAAATGGTTGATGCCAGTACGACGTCAATACTTTTACTATGACTAGTAGTTACTAGTATCACTAACTAGTATTAGCATGATTCTACTCATACCATGACAAATTTGACCTGAATAAGTTCTATTTTGTTTAATGGTTCTCTCCGAGACAAAAGTAATCGCCCTGTTTGTCTTTGTTTTGTAGAGCCGCCAACCCGGCCTGCATTTTCAACTTGACCTTTCTTTAACATCTCTCTTCCACCGCCATGACAATGCCATTCTGTGGAGACTATCACCTCTAGATCTCATTCGGGACTTTCAATTTTGCCTTGGCATATCGCTCATTCGAATATCGACTCTTTAAAATGGCGGACCGATGTGCCCTCCGCCTGATGGGAGTAAGTGCTGCCCCATGCAGCCCATGATGATCAGCACTAACATCTCCAACCAGGAGCTCAATAAGCTGCAAAACGAAGAAGAATCACCCGGTCGGACACTCAACTGCTCTATTTCGATTTTTCGAGGAATACTTTTAATCGCTAACACCCTAGAGCAGCCATAACCGTGCACTACAATGAAAAGGACATCACCGAAATCTGGGCTCTCATAATAGGTTCTCCAGATACCCCCTACGCATATGGATTCTACAAAGTAGGTGTCTCTGAAGCTGCCTCCTGGAACAGTGCTAATCCTCATTGCAGTTTGCGATCAAAGTTCCTCCAGGTGATTGACGACACCTTTGGATTCTCGTCCCTCGCGTGTATTGGCAACTAACAACAGCTGACGAGCTGAATATATAGAATACCCCGCCAAACCACCCAAGGTCACCCTCCTAACTACAAATCAGGGACGAACTCGATTTGGACCCAATCTTTACTCCTGTGGAAAAGTTTGCTTGTAAGCATTCAGACAATCCCAAAATGACCCTTGAAGTTAATCATATCACAGGTCGATTCTCGGGTAGGTTCTGGGGTAGTAGTCTCCACCTCGCATGCACACACGAAGGACGCTGATACGCAACAGGACTTGGCATGGAAACTCTGGAGAGAATTGGTCACCTGCTCAAGGGCTCGAGTCAGTCCTGTTATCAATCCAAAGTTTACTTTCTACAGATCCATACTACAATGAGCCGGGGTTTGAAAGAACAGAAAACAGTTCGCATTCAAAGGCAGTCAAGGATTACAACTCGAAGGTAGGTACAGGTGTTTCGACAAGGTAAGGACACACCAATTGACAGGTCACAGATTATACATGAGAACCTAAGACTCACGGTTATCTCCCCTCTTGAAGCCCTGCTGTTCAAGGGCCATGAGCTACCAGCAAACGGGGTGGAGACAGAGGCAGAGCTCGTTGCCCCATGGCATGCCGGCATATTTGACGACTACATTAAGCAGAGGTTCATGTGGTACCTAGCTAGCTACAAACAAACCATTAAGGAACAAAGCCAAGTGATTGAAACACAAGAGCGAAATGGTGCACACTTTCCCCTCACCCGATTTGAAAATCAAGGCAATCAGATGGAAGGCTCGTGGAAGTACCCAGATCTTCGACAAAGGCTCGACAAAATCGAAGCCGCCCTGATGAAGGAGATTCAGGGATGGTCCGTACAAGGTCGTCAGCTAGTCATTCAAGATGCTAGTATCGCAGTGAACCTTCGAGGACAGCATGGACAGATTGCTGCACAACTCAATCAAATGACCGAGTCAATGGTCGAACTCGAGCTTATCAAGGATAACCCATTTCTCTGGCGATTAACTTATTTCGGTCGACCAATGACAAAATTAGATGGGGGAGTCTTGCGAATCAAGATCTATATCAGTCCTCGTCATCCGGCCGAACAGCCACGGGTGTTCCTTGAGACACCAGTTTTCCACATCAACGTATCACCCACGGGTGCTTTGATCTATCTTCCAGCACGAGCAGAGGAAATATCCAAGCATATCCAGGGTATTATCAATGTTCTGGAAGAAGAGACACCTGCATACAATCCAATTATGATTGTGAATCCAGAAGCCGCCAAGCTTTTCTGGGGCACCAAGGACGAGCGACGGCTTTACAATCGGAAGCTTCGAAATTCTCTGACTGAGGCAACTGAGTAGGTTCTTTGCTTCTCCTTCTGCTGTTATTATGAGTATCGACTAATCCTCTGCAGGCAATTACCTCAGTAAAATGGGAAAGAAGATCATGACTGACTGTCTGTATTGATATCTGTGTTGAAGGGTTTTTGCTGGTCTGGTGCATTGCTCGAGAGTTTGAAATGATCTGTTGTCAGCCCTTTCCTCTAGATGGCTCTACTAGCTTCAATATCCAACATCAAATCAATCAAATCAATTAAAGTGTGTATTCTGTGTAATCTCAAACTGGCCATTTTGTTGTTGTTTTTCTGCCACTCTAATGCACTCACGTGACCCTCAATAGGGGGGGCATCTTCATCTCATCTCGTCCGGTCTGGTTTGGACTTGTTCTCATCCATTTCCCTTTTTCCCTTTTCCCTCTTCCTCTCGAGACGTCCTTTTCGCCTCGAAGTTCTTGTTTATCTTTTCTCTTGAAATTCCGCCTATCGCATGGTTGAAGCTGTTTTACCGTGCGCCCGCTCTCGCGAGCTCCCCTCGATCCTCTATTTCTCGCTCTCTCACAACTCTCGTCTCCCCCGCGTCTCGAACTGTTAGCTTGTGCGCGCTAAAAGGACCCTTTCTCTCCTCGGCTCCAATCCTCTTCAATACCCACCTCCACCTTTGAAAGGTCCCCTGGATTTCTCGCACTTTTTTAATTTTAAACGCATACGATCTCCGAGTATATTTTGGGGTCGACTCGCTCCCTGTCGACCTTGATCGTCTTTGTCCCCCCTTTCCCCTCCTCCCCCCCCCTCCCCCCTGTGACATTCTCACGCCGCACCCACCTGCTGGTGTGGGACCCTTAAATAGAGACTCGGCGCCTCTACGGAGTACTGAATTCATGATTTTCTCTGGCTAACTAATTCTTGAATAGGTACGCGCTTAACTTCTGCATAATCTATTCTCTCGCTACTCCTCCCTGTCTTCATATCTGCTCTTCCTCCCGTCTTTGAACGAACCATACATAAGTGTTTACACGAGACGATCACCGCCTCCCAGCCTCCTTCACTCCCACTCCACGCCGTCTTCCGTCCAATTTCTTGATTTCCGATTTCCCTTGCATGCCATCTCTGTTGTGCCACCGCTCTTGCGACATTCGATCACGTTGGTTTTTTGACGGGGGACCATCATGCCCCCTGGTGAACTCCCGGCCAGTTTGGTCGCAGGCAAACCCCACCCCACCCTAAACACATCAGGCTATGGGGGCAGCTATCACTCCAAAAATACACCGACTTCTCCTGAGGATAGTTTAATTCCTTTCGATTCTCCCACCACCCGCACCGCTGGAAATAGTCCGTTGAATCATAGCCCGTTGAACAACAGCCCGCTGGGTCAGGATGATGTTCGTTCAGGCCGTGGTCTCGAGCCTGAACAACCTGGGTATCGGGATCGCTCTGCCGCCCGTGATCGATCACGACCCAATGGACGTACTCATAATAAATCGCCAGCCTCGTCGCGTCTCTGTCAAAAGTGCAATGAGCCGTTGACCGGCCAATTTGTACGAGCGCTTGGTGGCACGTTTCATCTGGAGTGCTTTAAATGCGATGTAAGTTCGCGGAAAGGGGGATAGGACGGGGATCTGGAATGCTCGACCCTGGGCTAACAAAAACTCTTCTTGGAAATATAGGATTGCGGTGAAATTGTTGCCTCGAAATTCTTCCCCGTCGACTCGGAAGACGGCAGTGTTCAGTACCCTCTCTGCGAAACTGACTACTTTCGACGCCTCGGCCTTCTGTGCCATGAATGTGGTGGTGCTCTTCGTGGGTCCTACATCACGGCATTGGAACGCAAATACCATATCGAACACTTCACATGTTCTGTCTGCCCGACTGTCTTTGGTGCCCAGGACTCGTATTACGAACATGAGGGCAAGGTCTACTGTCATTTCCACTACTCGACCCAGTTCGCTCAGCGCTGTCACGGCTGTCAAACTGCTATCCTGAAACAATTTGTCGAGATTTTCCGCAACGGTCAAAACCAACATTGGCATCCTGAATGTTACATGATTCACAAATTCTGGAATGTCCGCTTGTCGCCAGCTGGTCAAACGTGGGAGCCTCCCCCAGTGGACGTGGATGCTACCCCTGAAGAGCGCGAACGTATTCGCCAGGAAGAGGATACGATGGAAGACAAGGTGTACAATATCTGGAGTACTCTTTCCACCTTTGAGGAATCCTCTGCGGCCTGTATCTCCGATATGCTCTTACACGTGAGCAATGGAGCGTACATTGACGGCGTCCTGGTTGCGAAACGATTCATCGGCCATGTCGAAATTCTCTTTGGCGCAGTCGATGAATTGGCTAACTACATTAAATCTCAAGGGGTCAAAGGTAAGCCGGCAATCCTGCACGGACTGTCGCCTGATGCTAACTCGTTCTTCTTAGACCTTTCATATGGCCGTGAAGCTAAGCTTCTTTGTAAAAAGATTGTCGCTTTCTTTTCTCTCCTCTCCAAGACACAAGAGACCGGTGTCCAAAAGCTCGGTGTCACGCAGGAGTTACTTTCCCTGGTGACTGGCTTGGCTCACTATCTCAAACTCCTCATTCGCATCGGTCTACAGGGTGCTCTCAAGCTTGAGCGTGAGATGTCAGCACCCGATGGCTTGCACGATTTCCTCGGTCATCTTGGTGACCTTGAATCACTCATTTCGCCTGAAGATGAGGATCAGCCTCTCGACCTCGTTGCCGGAGTTGAGGGTCTCGCGGACCAGTTATCTGACTGCTGCACTGCCTGTAAGGAGCCAATCGATGACGAATGTGTTCTTTGGGGAGAGAGACGTTGGCATATCAAGCCACCTCATCTGTCATGTTCCTCGTGCGAGAAAGATTTGAGCACCGAGCTCTCTGACGCTCTTTGGAGTGAGAATGAAAAGCGGACCTACTGCTCTGACTGTGCTCACCAGCAAAACCTTGACTCCAGCGTCCAGGGCGGTTTTATCCAGGTCTCCAAGTTACAACAATTCGTCTTTTTGTTGCGAGTTGCCCTTGCCCGTCTTCTCGCGGTACTTCGTGCAGGCGGAACTTTACCTCAGTCTGGTAAGCTTCTTCGTCCATCGTTTCAATGCGGACTATATCAACTAACAAGACTTTCTAGATGATCCGAATGCCAATAACGAAAACAAGGGATCTCAACCCAACACCGCTCGCTACTCTTACGCTCGCCGCTCTATGTCACATACTGCAGGAGCTCGCGATGGTTTCGAAGAATCCTCACTTGAACAAACTGTCGGCGAGATGCGTCGATTGCGCTCCATTCGCAACGAACGCGCCCTGTCCACAACTTACAAGAAGGCACGCGCTTCAAGGATTATCGATGGCCCCGAAGGCAGAAGTGCACGACCGGGCTCCCCAGGTAATGACGGCAGCGATCCCAACGGACATGGATTTCAAATCGTGGAAGAAAGAGATGCGAACGGTGAAACGGTCAAAGATTTGACCTTTGGAGCCCAGGATGCGCTCACATTGGATGATATCCCGCGTATTGTCGCTGCAGAGCAAGCCAAGGAGCAGCGTCCTAATGCATATAGACATGCTGGTACGAAACTTGTTGACCCTGGTGAGCCAATGGCCAGATATAGGCCTAGCCACGGGCGCAACATGTCAGATGGCAATGTTGCTAACCTTTTGGTCGACTCGTCAACCCGTACCAAGCGATACTTCTCCGAGCTGAGTGCTCTGGAGTACTTTATCGTTCGTCATGTTGCCGTTTTATCCATGGAGCCCCTGCTGGAGGGCCAATTCACTATGGAAGAGTTGCTCTCTTTGATCGAGTCCCGGAAACCGACGACTTGGAATATCTTCGGCCGCGCCTTCAAGGATGAAAAGAAGAAGGGCAAGAAAAAGGGTGTTTTCGGGGTGAACCTTGACTATTTGGTAGAGAAGGAGGGAACTGAATCCAGCCATGGCGTGGGCCCAGGCGCTCTGCGAATCCCTGCCGTGGTGGACGATGCGGTTTCCGCAATGCGCCAAATGGACATGTCAGTCGAGGGCGTCTTCCGAAAGAACGGAAATATTCGACGGCTGAAGGAACTTTCCGAGATGATCGACAACAGATACGACCAAGTCGATATGAGCAAGGAAACCCCGGTCCAGATCGCAGCTCTGCTCAAGAAATTCCTTCGTGAGATGCCTGATCCTCTCATGACCTTCAAACTTCATCGGTTGTTCGTTGCTGCGCAAAGTAAGTTAATTCTCTCTCGATTTGATGTTTCCTGAGTCGCTAACATGATTACGTAGAATTACCCGACCCTGAGAAACAGAAGCGAGTGCTACATCTCGCATGCTGTCTTTTGCCCAAGGCCCATCGTGATACTATGGAGGTCTTATTCACCTTCTTAAACTGGACATCATCCTTCTCTCATGTAGATGAGGAATCTGGAAGCAAGATGGATATCCACAATCTGGCCACTGTGATGACGCCCAACATTCTCTACCCCAATGCTAAGAACAGCACTGTCGATGAGAGTTTCCAGGCCATTGAAGCAGTGAATGCTCTCATCGCGTACAATGACACCATGTGCGAGGTAAGTAATCATGGAAATTACCTGAACCACCCTTCTTGTTCTAACAAACCGAAAGATTCCCGAGGACCTTCAATCAATTCTCAGTGACCCGACGCTCTTCAAGGAGAATGCCAAGGTCACAACCAAGGAGATCCTCAAGCGTTATGGAGATATTGCTCGTGGTAGTTTCTCTACTCGTCCAGAGAATGGCGGCGAGACTTTTACCATCACCAGCTCCAACCGAAACAACACCACACCTGCTGCTTCCGCTCGTATTGAAACCGATCCATCCCAAGATGCAGCTTGGCAGATGCAAAGCTCAGTTCGACATGTTGGAGGGCCGAGCCATTCCCATTCAAATAGTAATGCGCCGCCAGCTGGTTTTGATTTTGGGCCACCACAACCAGGATACCGTCGTGAGCGCAGTGCCAGCAACGGCAGCCAACCATCTGATGGGCAACAGCCGCAACAGCCGCAGCAGCAGCAAACTCTCTCCTATCGATCTCGTCCTGGTCAAGGCGCTATGGGCGTCACTGGCTAAGCCTCCGTTTTTCTTTTTCCATTCTCTTTTTCGTTTGCTTCCTGCACAGCTGCAATTCTGATACACCATTCATCGATGACTTTGATTTGCATCAACCAACCTGGCGCCACATCCAATAACCCGTGGTGTATTTCACTTCCCTATTATACTTCTTTGGGGGCTTGATTAGCGTTTCTTTTCTTTCTTCGTTTCTTTTCATCTCGACTGACAGGCTTGGTTGACGGAGTTTCTTTTTTTCTTTTTTCTTACCCTTATTCCATTGATTATTTTCCTTCTTCACCCTCCTACCTGGTACATCAAAATTTTTTCAAAAGTGATCAGCGAGCTGATTTGCTCCGATGGATTGGTGTCTGTGGCTCTCCATCCTTTTCCCCTTCCTCATTTCTATTTCCTTTCGTCCTCTCTATTCTCTCCGTCTCTGCATCTGATTCTGGGGATCAGCCATACCCATTCCATTTCGTACTCATTATCGATGGAACCCCCATCCATCCTGCTTTCATTATCGGCTGAGCACCCTTTTTTCTTCTTCGCTGCTCTCTTTGCTGGACCAGGCTCCGAGTTCTACCTTGGTCCCGTTTCTCTTCTTGTCTAGCTCGTGTTTTACTTTTCCTGTGCCCTTCATTTCTTTCTCTCTCGATCCAGAGGCATAGGGTTGAGGAGCCCTTTTCTTCGATTTCTGTCGCTTTTTTTTTCTACTTGCTTGTCAATCAGCATGACTGCAATGATACCTGTGCTAAGTTCAATGTAGCCGTCGCCTCTGGTGATCTTTTGTGTTCTTGCTTTAATGATAGTCTGGAATGGATCCTGCTGTCGGAATAGTAATTTTTTTACATTCATGTCTGTAAGCGTCGTCTGAATGTCACGTCCCCCATGGTTCCCAGGGTGAATCCCATTAGTAGTATTCAATGTAAAGTATCAATGATGATAGCGCATAACCGCCTGTAAATGCTCAATTGGCTTCTTCGCAAAACGCGACTGCGCCAGCACGGCTCTCGAATGAAAAACTCCACATCAAGTGATATCTCTTGCTTGGATAATGTACACAAACTTGCCTCGCCCATTATACAGCTTTACTCGGACTTCACTGGAGTCACAACAGCACTTATCGGCCTTTCAAGACCAGGATCCGCCTTCTCCATCGCAACCCGATAAGCCTCTCGCTCCGTAATTCTTTGCAAATAAGCAACAATGTTTGGATACTCCTCGAAACTAAACGGAACAAACAATCGAAAAGTCGTCAAAGGGAAAAGCATCATGCAATCCGCCGCTGTAAACTCATCTGCAGCAATATACAGCCATTGCCAGACTCGGAGACAATCGGACCTTCATCACTTCGAATATCATATTACCTTCCTTTGGAGTTAAGGTACTGTTTAGAGCAGGTTGAAGTGTTCCATTAATATGATGTAGCCAGAAGAGATAATCTGCGTAATTGGAATGATCTGGTGAAAGGACTAATTTTCCATTGCCGTGTTTGGTGAGAATGTATTCGGGAATATAGCATTTGTTTCGCCGAGAGTGATGGGTCCTTCTTGGATTATTGGGGCTGTGGCGATGGGGAGTAGGGATTTATAGGATTCGGGTGCTAGAGATGTTTTTTCGTCACGTTTGTAGATTTTAAAATGTGTATGGGATTGAAAGTTCTTCGCAGAGCCAGATTATTCTGTCGGATTGGGAGAGGTGGAGGTGGTGGATTGTTAGGGACATGTTGGGGAAGAAGTGTCACAATTTCAATGAGTAAATGATATTGGTTTGGATATGAAGAGCCTTCTTCGAGGAGAGGCTGTATTTGAATCAATTAAGTTTTATTATCATGATCGTATGTTGTTGGCCAGACCCGTTTTGCTTATTGACGCACCCGACACTTCCGGTCTCACTTTAAATCCGGGAAATCCGATATACAAGGCTATTAGGGATCCACATTATGTTGATCCTTATGAGGAATATAGGGGCTATTGAATGAGAAAGTAAGAGGAGAAAGAACTGAATCTGGCATTCTGGCATTCTGGATATTCTTTGGCACCAGTTAGATCTAACCGTTAGAAATATGCTTGACCGCTCAGCAATATAAGCTGTCTTAGTATCTGCTCCTACTTAGGAGCTAGGTACATACTCCTAATGTAGGAGCAGATACCCAAAATTCGTGGTATGTCACCACTAATGATACATGACATCTAATTTTGTATCAGTACTTCACTAAGCTTCGGTCCGACTAGTTGGTCCTGCAAACGTTCATTACTTGGCAGCGACATAATCTAAAACCTTGTCTAGGCTCGCTATTGTCAGCTCGCCTCAGAAAAACCTATAATTGCCTAAGGAAACGTGGCAAGGGCCTTACAATCTGGCCAGTATTTCCAATGCTTGTTCGCCGAGACTCATTTTAATGAATTATCTATCTTTTTAGAAGATTATATTCAAGAACCAGATTGATTGGATTCCGTTGAGCACTTGTAGTGTTCGCCACAACCCGAGAGTACATCTGCATTGATGCCAGAATGTCGCTGGCCCAATATGAGGATAAGGAAAGGGGGGGAGGGGGGGGCATTGGTCAAGATTGCTAGATACGCTATGTATAGAGATCATCAGCTGAGGAGACTGAGAAATCTAAACCTTTGAAAAGATATCGAAACTTGAGTTTGTTTTGTTTCGATGCCCCGAAGTCTCAATCCGAGTCCATTATGTACTTGAAGCATCTAGTTGTTGTACTATGTAGATGTTCAAACACGCACTGATAGACTATCTCCACTCAACCTCCTTACTTCCGCAAAGCAGCGGCCCACACGTGATCCACTTTGAGAAAAAGATTTTTTTTTTTGGCGAGTTAACTTTAACAGTTTCCAACCTTCGTTCCGTGTCAACAATATTTTGATTGAGACTGTTTCACTGCTTTTTCAAAAGATAGGCGCTGCACTATTATGCAACATTCGGTAACTCTGGGTGAAGTGGCAGGCATCGATTTGTGAACACCCTGAAGCCTCCTTTTTGTCATTCCCAAATTAAGACTCAAAGAGTGAGACGTATATCGTTATATGCGATATGTTTAGCTAATCTGGTTGCCCCTATGGCCTAGTGGTATGGCATCGTTCTTATGTTGTTTTCCTCCAAAAAGGAATCATCATGAACTTGGCTAGCGAAGTGCCCCGGTTCGATCCCGGGTGGGGGCATATTTTTTATACTCTTTCTACAATTCACAACCTCTTTCGAAAGTGAATATTTTCCCTCCATTTTTTTGGCTCTCTGTCAATCAACATTTCTTACAACCGCCTGGATGAGAAGATCAGTTTTGCGCCGCATGGCCGCAGATAATGCGGAGGTACTCCAAGGCAGGAGGTATCGCTTTGGTAGATTATTTCATGACCCAAAATATAAAAGCCCTCCCAGTTTAAAGATGCCTTCACGTCCTACCGGCTTGAATTCCACCATTGACGAGCTGGCCATGTTAATGCACCCAACATATCGTATGCCCAGCCAGCCCATCCTCTCGCCTTAACAGTCGCATTGACGGCTGTCAGCATGCGTTGAGTAAAAATATCTGCGGGGTCCATATCATGAAGGTAGCACTCCCAGACTGCTCCTTGCTCCCGTGAACTATCTCCATCATTGCTGGGTAGATCACTGCCATAAGAAATACCGTCCTGGTCTTGGGGGCTACTACTTGACTTAGACAATGGCTTCATTTCTCCACTCGAAGTATCAAGTCTTAGTTTTGGCCCTGTAACCAATGAACGGCCCATGCATGACATATCTGCAACCAAATATGACGCCGCATCGACTACGTCGTCAATTTTTCCAAGTGGCACTCCCGCCAGAAGTACTCGGGGAGGGACTTGCATGAATGGGGTATCTGTATAATACGGACAGATGATGTTCACTCGCGCACCCGCATTCACAGGGGCTGATATCCGCAGGCAACGGAACAGTCCGAGCACACCATGCTTTGAGACCGTGTATGGTGCTTGCGTCATGAGTGGGTGTAGACTTGCAACCGATCCCAGAAGTAAAATGTGTCTATCTCTCTTTAATTCCGAGTTGGACTTGAAATCCGAAGAGCAAGAGACGGAGCCCGGGTTCTTTGGTAAAAAGTACAATGCCAGATGCACCGTATACATAACACCTGTAATATTAATATCAAGTGTCTTGAAGCTTGGAGCTGGAGGACTAGGATCATTCAAATAGTCGATGTTGGGATTTTCAAACACGCGAGCTTCTTCCGCATTGTTGATTCCTGCATTCGCGACGACGGTGTCAATCCCACCGTGGGGACTGTATTTCAGAGCTTCACGGAAAAAGTTCACTTGAGATGTCCAGGACGTGACATCCAAATGAATGAAATGAACATTTTGATTCCCCGTCTCCTGGCGAATTCGCGCGGCAACTTCTTCTCCGGATAAGCTGATATCGCCAATTATGACGATAGCCCCGGAAGAGGCCCAACGAGCGGCGAAAGCAGCGCCAAACCCGGATGCGCCGCCTGTTATGAGAATAACTTTGCCCTCAATAAGGGTCGGATCGTAGCTGATATCCATGTTGAAGTATTGATTGAGATACGGACGCTCAAATGGCTTTGATTGTGGATAGAGCGTGAACTGCCGCGACCCATGCGACAACGAGAGTTGATACGATTCTAAGAATTGGGGAGAATTGAGTCGCTTGGTAAAGATGAATGAGAGTTGTGCAGAAAGGTGGCTGATAACGCACTTTTTGTTCAGCTCCGGTGAAAGTGTAAATGTGGGTCAGCTCGAGCAGGATTGGCTAGATTTTACAACAACCCGGTTGATTCCTGAGTTGTTGGGGCTGAATGGATGGGGTGAAGCTTAACCACTGTTAGTCAATTTAAGCCTAATGCTAAAATTCGGTAGCTAGAGGATACTAATTTCCAGTATTGAGAGGATTCAAACAATTTTCCCTCATCTCTTCACCAGTGTATCGTAGTAACAAGCCCATCCAATTTCCTGCGTGGCCTATCTACTATGCAACCAATCCTCTCCATCCAACTCCTATACTTCATGATGAGATCGACCGCTACTAGAAAGCTCTCCATCCACCCATGTTCTTGAGGTACTTGAATAGCCAGACCGCGAAAAAGACAGGCTTGTTCGTATCATCATCGAAACTGTTTTCTTTATTTCCTCTAAACCTGTCAGCCCTTCGAAGACGATGCCTATCGATCGTGATGAGCATGGTGCAATATCCTCGATAGAAGGAGTTCAGTACATAATTTGCGAAGTGGAGATGAAGCAAAGAGCAATTTTCTTTCTTTCAGATAGCTAAAGAAAATCACAATACCTCTCCACTTACGTACCTTTCATGAATCACTTCCAATTACGAGAATACACGAGCAGCCCCCTAAACATTGCCTCGAATTGGCCCCAAAGTGACATCTTTATGGATAAAAGTGCGAGAGAAAACGCCACTGATTACATGACCTGCACTTATTTACCGGAGAAAGTATCTTTCAAGGAGTGGCCGAGCCTCCTGAAAGGGCCTCCGCTCCACCTCTCTCTCACTAGTCTGCTCTGGGAAATCGAGATGCTTAAATGACCCACGACGAGATCTGAGAACAGCTACATACAAACGGCGAACTTCTTGCGGCTCTAAAGCGCTCTGTTCTCTTTAGGATAGAGTACCCGTTGCGAATTAATATTGAAACTCCAAGGTACAGACTTGAAAGGTACTAACTTTCAATTGACATATTTACTACTAGCCTAGTAGTAGCATGCTACTAGCATGCTGCTACAATTTCAAAAGATTATCTCGAGTTAGCAATCTAATTAGAAACTTATGGAGATACTGTATGATCGGCACTAGATCGGCATTAAAACTTCCCGGGGAGGTTGCCCTAATGCCGTTGAGACCCGATATAGTGAGGCTATCATTTTCACTCGAACTATTCTTAGGCTTCTTCAAAGCGAATTTTAACCATTCCCCGTCATTCTGACGTAGAAACAAATCCTACATGGTTGCTAATAATATGTCGAGTATCCGCTCATTCATTCTTTCCCATTTGCCGTTAAATTGTGATAACCAACCTCAAAATCCCGGTCTACACACCACTCTCACTCCCAACCACATCAAAAATGCGCACTATTCTGTTTGCATCTGTTTCTTTGGGGATGATTCTCTCTAGTACTTTTGGACTTCCTAGTCCAGATTCAGGACCCCCCTCACCTTCTGCTGTCGCCAGCGCAGTACCCGGCGAATCTTCGCTTTTCGCTACATACTCGGGTAGAGCGCCTCCGATTACCGATGAAGATCTCAAAGCTATCCCAGCGACGGGGTCAGAAGAGCCAGATCCGGTGCATCGAATGCTTCAGAATCTACTAGGTGGAGAGTGGGTTGTCTGGGCATTCTACCAATATGCTGTGGAGACTTTCTCTCCCTCCCATTTCAAAAAGCTTGGGTTGTCGAATTCAACATACGCTAGTATCGCTGCTATGCGCGATAATGAAATCGGCGATGCTCGTATCTTTCAAGAAAAGCTCGGCGATAACTCCGTGAAACCAGGTCCATGCAAATGCCTGTTCAAGGAGATTATGCAAAATAGCCCAAAGACTTGGCTTGCATTCCAAAGCTTATATAGAAATCTCTAGTATGGCGTTCCTTACAGGAATGATCAACCAGGCCAAGTTCAATAACTCCAAGTCCGCACTTATGGCAATTGGCCAACCGGAATCACGTCACAATGCATGGGCCCTGTCTGAAGTGCTTAAGATAGGCCTACTCGCAGGCCCCACGGACACTGTATACCCTTACACCAACCAAATCCTCGACGGTATGAACAATTTCATTGCACCGGGTAGCTGTCCTTCAGAGAACCCAACCTGGCCTTCTCCGCGCCAGTCACTGCCAATGATGGGTTTAAACACTAACACCACCACTGCTAGACCAGGCTCGGATATTGAATTCATCTATCCTAAAGGAAAGCCAGATTTCGGCGACAAGGACTATTATGCAGTCTTTTACCACGGCTTGAACAATATCAGTGTACCTTATAACCCGAAACAAAACCAAGTCAAGATTCCGCATGAATTTGGTACAGATGGTGGACTCATTATGGCAAATATTGCGGATGAGCCCCATGCGCCAACGGCGGAGAGTGTTGTTGCTGGTCCGCTGTTCCTTTTGGAACAGCCCTGACAGTTGGCTAAGAATTTCAGCTTTGCTAACTCTCTTTAATTGGCATGTTGCAAATGTGGCATATAAATAGCATTATGCAAGCCGTAGAATACTAATCACAGCCATAACAACTATGTCAGAATTGCGAGGTCTTGAAGACCTCGCAATTCTGATATTGTTACATAGCTGGAACTTCCATCTATGTAACAATTCACCCTCATCATGCCTGGTATCTTAGAGCCCGGGTAATTCTTGTTTTAAAGAAGTATTAGTGACTGGAGTAAAAACTTCAGAGAATGGTCAATGGAAGTTAGAACGAGACAATTATTTTCACTTGGTATATTTTTCAGTTCAGACCGTTCAGACAAAACTAATTAAATTGCTGTATTACGGGAATGATGATTGAATTATAGTTGAAATCGAGTTGCGATTGAGTGCAAATCCATCCATACCAATGATAGATATGCGGTTGCTGGATGAGGCATTCTGAGTAGCAATTGGACGTTTTTCCTTCTTTTTTTCTTCTTCTTTCTTAACATCAATATCAAGCTTCTTGAGCCAGACTGAAGCAATTAATTGCCCAAAAAGTGGAAGTAATTGCCACCTGCATGGCGCATATTTCCACGTGATACCCCCCAAGTCGCCGCCCGCCGGAATCGGCCGATCAAACGTTCATCCCTGGAGAAGTGTAGTGTACTTTCAACACGCACGGGCTTGAATGCCATTATGCCAACAGTTCCATCGGCTGAGATTCCCCGACACAATGATACGCCCGTCAAGTCTCCCCGGCGAACAAGAACGGGATGTCTGACGTGCCGCCGGCGAAAGAAGAAGTGTGATGAAAGCCGGCCGTCGTGTACAGCATGCCAGCGCAACCACTTACAATGTCAGTGGGAACCTAGTGAGTCCCTGTCGCGGCCTAGACGTCGTAGTCGGCAACAGTTATTCTCTCATAACTCATTGCCCGAGGAGGTTCAAAGAATGATGAAAGTATTCTTTGTCCTAACCCCGGACATCGTGACTCGTTTACTTGGTCATTTTCTCGATTCAAGCCCAAGATGGCTATCGACGAGAGTAGGGCCTCAAAGAACTGAATTTATGACGTGGTTGTCACCAGCTATATCAGAAAGCCCTCTTATATTCAATTGCATTCTTGCAATAGCCTCGGGGGACATGTTAAAAACTCATCGTGGCAATCTTGAGATGCGATATGCTGCCGCCGAGTACTATGGAAAAACTATTTCCTATTTACGGACAGCAATTGAAAACGAGATGACTATTGTTTCTCCATCCGATACTCCTCTTCCCGGTATGGTTCATATCTTTGCCTTGAATTTGAGCAATAATGCTGACGAAAGCCTATAGACTATACGCCGCTTGCTGTACTTCTGTTATGTGTTCATGAAGTACGTTTTTGTGAACTCTGATTTAGATTTGTTGCGGAACTTCAGGCTAATAATCACTAGACCCAGAACTTTACCGAGAGCGAAAGAATCCTTCCGCATCTCAACGCCGCCGTATTTCTCCTTCAAAACCGCATCTTTCGTTCGAACGGAAATTCTGGCCTGCGAAGCTTCTTATTCGAGGCTTTCTGTTATTTCTTCGCCTTGGCTTCATTTTCTCTAGGGCCTAAATTACCCCTTTATCAAGCCCATTCTATTTTTGACGCCCCATCCGTCATCGAGCATATTCGAACCGGCCATATCATGGGAACCTCTCAGGAACTATTCGTCGCCATTTACCGTACCTCAAATCTGGCCCAAAAGTTGGCATCTAAGATCCCCGTCGAGGTGTCTACTGCCAGAGCGGAACTGATGTTACTTGATCAGGATCTCGACTCTGGTCATTGTAATAAGGCACGCAACGACTATGACTCGGACACGAGGGATCTTCACGACATCATCACGACCGAGCTCTACCGTCTAGCATGTCGAATTCATATTCGGAAACTTCTCGGTTCATCATCACCGGAAGAAGATCGAACAATATCCCTATTGGTTGAGGACTTTGTCAACGAGTTGCAATTCCTGCCCCCAAACTCACCGGCACACAGCATTCTGAGCTGGCCTCTCTTTGTGACTGGATTTGCTGCCCGGAATGCAAATCATCAACGTATCATTGTGGCAAGGCTGGCTCAAATACACGACGAGTGGCAATCCGATGTATTCTCAAAAAGTGCGGCATATCTACAAGAAAAGTGGAAAAGGGATAAATTTCCGAAGCAAGGTATTTTAGATAGCTCCAATTTTCGGGGGTCATCTGGCATTAGAACACCCTGGAATAATTGCCCTGTCCTTTTGGCTTGACACTGTCTTGAACAACAAAAATTGAGTGCCTGTTCGGATACCAAAATTTCGTTACATGAGTAGAACTCAACATTCCAGAATATGACTTCAAGATTCGAGCACTTGAAGTTCTCGAAGATGCTGCCACAATTATATAGAACAACATGATGATTTTAGTAGAATTCCAACTCTCCTCAGCAACGGATTTGATCCACAGGCGCGGCTATTGAAATCCCAAACTGGCTAGATCATGGATATTCGCTCCACCGAAAGCTCTCTGGTTGGTTTACTCCATAGAAAATGGTCCACTTGAAGATGGAGATTTAGAAATCCAGATGGGAATTCTTTTAGATCAATCCCGATCTACATTGTCCATGGTACAAAAGCCCGGAAGTGTCCCACAAGTGAACCTCATTGAATTTCTTGTGCAGGAGTTGCTTGATACCTTTTCAATCAGCTTCTCACTTCGAATCTACTCGATTGAATCTAACCCAGCCACAATGCTCACTCACATTGATGAAAACGAAAACTTAGCTCGCATGGAGCAAGGCGAGCTTTACTATGCTTTCACGCCCAATCTTGTTGCTGCACGCAAACGTTGCGGGCGTATTGTTGGCCAGCTGAACCGGGCAGGCGAACTTACCCGGCGAGAATTAGCAGCTTACTGGAAAGAGTGAGTGTATATTTGAGTCATTGAGTCAAGGTCAAATAAATACCTTGGTCATTCTGCCGTAGCTTTTTAGCCCCGTGCACCGGATTACTGAATGTTAACTGTTTAAATAGTATCACGAATGATCCCCAGCCTCTACCATCGCCTGGTACAACAGAGGAAGAGGAGGATGCAATTCTACACGCATATCCTTGGATTGAGCGTCCTATAAATATCGACTATGGAACCAATATCAAGGTCGGAAGCAATGTCTTTATCAATTTCAACTGCACATTTCTGGACACTTGCACCGTCTCAATAGGGGCGCGGACCCTAGTTGGACCCAACGTGTGCTTCTTTAGCGGTACTCACCCTTTGGATCCTGACTTGCGAAATGGAACCAATGGACCAGAATTGGGTCGAGAGATCACAGTCGGAGAAGACTGCTGGATCGCGGGAAATGTTATTATTTTACCGGGCGTGACTATTGGAGATGGTTGTACCATTGGGGCCGGTAGCGTGGTTACAAAGGTAAATATCTCGGTTTATCCAAGGATTCCCTTTCTAAATCGTGATAAGCTGACTTTTATTCTCTTTCTGTTGTATCCAGGATGTTCCAGCATGTCATGTCGCAGCCGGAAACCCTGCTAGAATTCTACGCAAGATTGAGCGTAGTGGTTCGAAATCTTGACTTTATACACAGACTCTATAGGCAGAATATTATCTTCCTTATTGGCCTTCCTCAGCTATCGACACTTCTATAAGAGTGCTAAAAGTCAGAAACCTTGATCAGATCATGAACTGGCAAAACATACAGAGTCCGGCTAACTTGACCATTTCATGATGGCTCAGGGCCCAATCAAGTGTACTCGATCCTCGCTCAGAATTGCCTGTATATCAGTCACGCAGTGAAATCATTTTTTTGAGATTTCACTCCTTCTTGGAATTTCTCTGCTGCCTATTTACTCGCCAACAATAATGAAATACAATCAAGAGTCTCTGTACTTTGATAATTGCCGCCCCATAACTTAAAAAACTGAAGAGCTCCGAATTGTTATTTGCAAAGAGATGGAGAAGTCACAAACCGCAGAAAATATGGCTGCGCACCAACGCATACTGCATCAGCCATCATCAAACTTGACCGCAGACTATTGGAAGTCTGAACACGATGGGCTGGTATCCGATGGAACACCATGGTTAGACCTCAAGCGACTGCAGACTGAGATCACCAAAGTGATATCCCTGCGCGAAACTGACCCTATGGCAATGCTATCTCTTCTCGAATACGGAGCAGCTGAATTTGAACTTCCAGAATTTCTGTTTGATGAGGACTACCCAGGTCATTATTGTATCAGTCTCGGTGTCCCTGTCCAACATCTGTCAAGCACCCACAAAGCTTAGCTGCACTCTGACTTTGCAGCATCATAAGTGTCGTATTTCCCCGATGTCGGATAGTTATGCTGCGCAACCAGGAATTCACTTCCAAACGAATCGAGTTTCTATCACATCCACTGCTATCACTAGTGAGGACGGTAATACTAGTGACCCGGTTTGGACCGCGGAAGAATATGCACCCTTCGAAGGTGCGGGTGTCATTTCCTCTCGGAAATTATCTTTCCCAAGCAATCTCCAGCAATTGAAATATGCCGATCTTACCGACTTGGTGATGCGTTTGCGAGACATCGCATCAATCGGTCCAGTCCCCCTCGAGAATGCTGCTTCATGTGCTGTATCAGCGTGGGCATGGAACAGAATAACACCTAAATCCTATTACGGCCAGGCCTTGAGTTTCCTAGCCATCAACCTCAGTGCTGAATACCGAGGACAATGGGAAGTAGAATTGGGGGAGATAGAAGTACCAAATATCGATGATCAGCTCCCCTTTTGGGCTCGGACAGCGTCCAGAATTACCGAGAAGGCAACATTGTACATTTACCCAAAGCCAAAGGATATCCCGTCGCTTGAAATTGCAGGAAAGGTGTCTATTAAAGCTACGCTTGGCCTTGACTTCGGTACATACTCTACGTACGACTTCTCTTTTGAGTCATTTCCGGGCCTAGCTAGCCTCTGCACTATCAAAGATCTAAAACCTCACGAGGGGAGAGCTCTCTCGCGTGTCTGGCTTCTATTTTCTTATTCCGGTATGACATGAAGACATCACGTATTTTTTTTCAAATAATTACCAGCTTTGCGAGCAAAGTTGCTACGCTGCCATAAATCATCGATCCACAAATTTGTATTCCCAAATCATGTTGAATATGATACTCGATCCCTGCCCATAATGCACATGGGTTTATGCACGAGGATTAGCATTATGTACGTCTGCAATAAGATATGAGGAGTGACCTCAGGCCCTCCAATTATACCAACATTACAATGCCATCACCGAGTATGCCCTTGCGTCGTGGAGGAATTCCAACTGAGATGATGAGCTCATTATGTTACACCAATAGGACTCTGAAGATTCTTAGATCGTTCGATGTCAATTAATACAATTTCACCTCCTCCATCATCCGAATTTGAATTAAAATTAGGTCTCCTATAGTACAGACCCATCTAGTCAACTACTGCCCAAAGCTTCAAAAGCATGAAAATTAACTCAGCAGTGCGAGTATCTTCAAGTTATTAACAATAAGACATGTCTCGAAAGCCTCATTGCGTCCTGCATACTGTGTAACCAGATGATGAATGAAAATCGCATAAAATATCCCCACACTTCAAACACGCACAAGGTTAACGCAGCGCAAGTGGCTCTCCACGTCAATTATTGCCGAGAAGAGTTACACAGTAAGAAAAAAAAGCAACAGAAAGCTGCTCTTCCTTACTTTTCCTGGATGATAGACGAATCTTATACCCTTCCAAGCAGCTTCAAATCTAGATTGATCAAATGCTGGGACTATCTCAGCTAGCTCCTTGCATCTATCAACTTCAGTCCCAGTCCCCAGGTGGCAATCAAATGCCAATATCGTAGCAAAAAAAACTCGGGCGCATCAATAGATAGAGCTATAAATATGAGGCACTCATATCTTTCTATCCCTCAGAGGTGCACAGCCCATCAGACAATCTTTTTATCTGTCTGTGAAATACTGTCCCAGCCATCATGCGGTTCATATCGAGCCTCTTTCTCCTCTCGTCTTTGACATTCCAATATGCCTCGGCCGCGGCGAAAAAGTCCTGCCCGGGGCCTAAGCTCCCAATCATCGACCCCTTCTATCTTCCTCCCGATGAGGTGGAAATTGGTGGTGACTGGAAATCGAAAGAACTAGGTGCAATTCTGCGGACTCGAGAGGTCACTATCGGTGCTTTACTTCCAGGCACTGAGCACGAGGTCAAAGCATACCAACTGCTTTATAGAACTCAAGATCTCAATAAGAACCCAGATGCCTCGGTTACTACGATTATTATTCCAGAAGAGCCCAACATGAACAGAGTGATTTCTTTCCAAGATGCATATGACTCCCCCGATCCCAACTGTGCCCCTTCATACGGACTCCAAAGCGGAGCACAGGGATGGGGTAGGAGCTGGAATCAGGTCAATCTTGCTTTTATATTGCCTTATCTTAAGAAGGGGGCTGTCATTAATATTCCCGACTACGAGGGCACTAATGCTGCCTTCGCCGTTGGTCCTCAAAGTGCCTACCAGGTTCTGGACTCTATCAAAGCGGCCCTGGACTCAACGGAGACTACTGGCATCACGGACGATGCTAAGGTTATTATGTTCGGATATTCCGGTGGTGGCCTTGCGACTGAGTGGGCTACAGAATTTAAACATGATTATGCTAAGGAATTGCCCATTGTTGGAGCTGTTATAGGAGGACCACCCGTGGACATTCGTAAAACCTATCACGCTGTCAACGGCAAAAAGCTCTCTCAATTGAATGTCTGGGCCATGCTCGGACTTATGAATGCATTTCCGGAAATGAATGAATATATGCGTGGTGATTTGAAGACGGAGGGATATCAAGACAAGAAGTTCCTCCATGCCTTGTCAAAATGCTCTTATCCAGGTGATACCCTTGTTCCGGACCTTGAGAATACCGACATTTCTGCCTTTTTCCACAATGGCGATTATTTCCTCGAGAAATTCGAAGATAACATCACCGAGGTTGGCGTGATGGGTCAACACATTTCAAGAGAGACCCGTCCGGGATTCCCCTTGATGTTTTTCTATGGAGGAAAAGACGACGTTATTGGGCCGAGGGAAGGCGTAAAAGCTTTGATCGATCAATGGAAGAATGCATTGCTTCCTGGTATGGTGTCTGATTACTCGAATTTGATGCCATTCCAAGACCATACAACCGCATTGGTAACAGGTCTGCCAATATCATGGTCCTGGATGACCAAGAGATTTGAGAAAGTTGACGGAGGAGATAATGATGGTGATGGCAATGATGATCTAGATTTCCAATTGGATGGAGATGGACAGATAGTTATGGCGCCCAGTCATGAGCTACGCTGAGTAGTCCTAGCAGCAACACTTTGATACTAGCAGGGCTCATGCAACCCGGCAAATTTGACTCGTATTAAGAGGTTATTTTAAGATATAAACAGAATGAAGCATTGAACTTGATCATCCTTGCTTTAGTCTCCATGCTTGTAGTAGTTTGTATGCTGTGTATACTAGATAGTATGCAAGATAGCAACCTGAAGATTAGGGTTAGCGCCGAGGCTATTTAAACTTTAAGCCGGACTGATATAATCGATACAAACGAATAACTTAGTGCCCAGATAATTCCAGTATAGCAGCCTATCACTGGCACTGGCACTCTACAAAATAGCCCTTCACAGAGAAAAATACATTCAAATATTCAAATGTTGTATTTGCGGAATCAAATAGGATTGCCAGACTGGAGATCAACCAAAAAGAGAGAAATTAAACTATGACCCCATCCCAGGTAAAGAATTGAACCCAAACTCCAGATCCGATCGCATGGTCATGACCGGTGAGACTCCAACGCTGAAAATTACAACTGCTCGAACACCAAAGGATACATTTTATGCTGCTCAGTCGACCTATCCTCTAGACGCGCTTCCGGAGCGCACGGGTTCCACGGCCTGTTGCTTCTGCTGCTGGTGCTGCGGGGGCAGTGGTTTTTCGTACGGATGCGGCACTGGCGGCGGTCTTTTTCACGGCTAATGAAGCTGTCTGGTTGCGAGGTACGGCGGGTTTCTTTGTAGCAGATGCAGTGCCTGTTGTCGCCTTGCGGGTACCGGCACCTGCGCGAGTAGATTTTGTGACGGTCGTGCCAGATGATGCGGTGGAGCCGTTGCTATTCCGACGATCGCCTTGGCGAGTTGCTGGGCGAGGCAAGGGGCTATTGACGGCGGCCCTGGGGCCAGTCGCAGAGCGAGCAGTGGTCTTCTTTGGTTGCACGGGCTGGAGACCATCTCTGACTGTCGAAGTTGTCGCGCCACGAGGACGTGATCCGGGACCAGCTGCTCGAAGTGGACTCGATGGCTTGAGTGGAGAGGTTGGACGCGACAGGTATGACGGCTGGCCCTTTTCGGGTGATGTACGGAAGGGTGATTGCGGGTATGTGCGAGAATTGAGGGATTTGGGGGAAAGAATGCGCTGGTCGTTGCTACGCACTTCCTGGGAGACGACGCGTGAAGCACCGCCGGTTGCCTTGGTGTTATTACGACGCTTAGGGTTCTTCAATCCCTCGGGCTCGCCAGTCGCCGGTGCATTTTCTTTATCGGAAAATCCTTCGTTGCTGTAATGAATTGTTAGTGAGGGATATCAAGCGTGTGGAGTGGTTGTCTTGCCTTGTACGTCGAGCACGACCGGCGGGCGATGCTGGGCCCACGGAGATATTCGGTGCTACTCTGGACTTTGCGGGAGATGGCTTTCGTAAGGGTGAGGTCGTTGAGTTCTGAGCGTTGTATTTTTCATAAAGATCACCCATATTGGCTTTGCGAAGGGAAACCGGGATACGATTGACGCGTCGTTCGATGCGGGCACGCAGGTCATTTGCCTGCAAAGCATATTGTGATCGAAGCTTGCGAGCTCTCTCAGTAACTGAAATACTATCAGTTAATGTCCACCAATACCCATATTTCCTTGTTACCACATACTTTCAAGCTGTAGGTTATCAATCAAGGCTTGCTTCTGACCCTGCGTCAAGCGCATCTTCTTGGCCGGAGGGCCTCTTGGCGTAGCATCTGGCGCGTTGACAAATTCAGGAGACTTTCGCTTTAGGGTAGCCATGGTGGTCAATCAGACAAATAAACCAGAAAAAAGTGAAAATGGTGGCGTAAACTTGAGGTGAAGTTGAAAGCGCGAGGGAAAAGCAGTGCGGAGTTGCTTTTCCCACAACAAACAAGCCTCAAGGCGGAGAATTGCGGCAGAATACGAGCTTGGCCGACCTCGTCATCAACCGGAACAATCGCAGCTCTTCTCCTTCCAACACCTTTTCTCTAAAGCCCCCACATTATTTCATATTAACCCGCCATCATGTCACTCGAAGCTACTATGATCATGTTCGTCAATTCTTCTTCCTTGAGTTTCTATGACCCTGCTAACCCTCTGCCCGCAGTGTCGACAACAGCGAAAGCAGTCGCAATGGAGATTACACGTGAGATGAGAGCTCTACCCCATACCAACCCAGCAGCATCGTCTAACTATAGTTGTTGCAGATCAACTCGGTGGCAAGCTCAGGTCGATGCCGTGAGCATCATTCATAGCGTGAAGATGCGCGCACACCCACAGTCGGCGGTTGGTCTGATGAGTATGGGCGGCAAGGGCCCTGAGGTGCTATCGACCTTTACTTCGGACTTTGGTAGCATTCTTTCCGGTCTGCATCGTACTAAAATCCATGGCACATCGCATCTGAGCTCCAGTATCCAGGTTGCCGGGGTAAGTTGGATTTCGAGTTAGCTATCTTGACTGAGTGCATCACTGACATTCATCTACTATAGTTGGCGCTGAAGCACCGTTCCGAGAAATCCCAGCGACAACGAATCGTCGTTTTCTCCTGCTCCCCAATTGATGAAGATGAGAAGACCCTGGTCAAGCTGGCCAAGAAGATGAAGAAGAACAATGTTTCCATCGACGTGGTGGCATTCGGAGACCTCGAATCCGACCAGACCAAGAAATTGGAGGCTTTTGTGGATAATGTATCAAGTGGTGATGGTTCCTATCTGGCAATCATCCCGCCGGGCCCTCATCTGTTAAGCGAGGAACTTCAACAGACCCCTATTCTGGCCGGCGAGAATGCCGGTGCAGCTGGTGCATCCGGTGGCGGTGATGGAGGTGATGCTGGTGGATTCAACTTTGAGGATGCCGCCGAAGAAGATCCTGAGCTCGCATTTGCTCTTCGATTGTCGTTGGAAGAGGAGAAGAATCGTCAGGAGAAGGAGAAGAAGGACCGTGAGGAGGCTGAGGGCAAGACAGACCTGGGTGGCATTCCCGAAGAAGGACAGGGCGAGTCTAGCAAAGATAAGAAGGACGACGACAAGATGGATACTGCGTAGATCCCCCCGTCCCATCTCGGTTGAAACGATTCGATGCATACCCGGCGTTTGCTTCTTGTTTTTTTATGCTCTCCTGTATAATCGAGTGTCGCCATCTTGTCTACTTGTAGACAAGTTGGTCTACTAGAACGTTTTAAAGGGAAATATTGATGCGATTGGTATTATGCACATTTGGGGATCGATCATCATGTCCATGATGTTCCCCTTAGGTTCCAGAGTTATAAAAGTAAACTGTTTCAAAGAAAGGGGGAAATATGTCTAGTTCGTAAGGTCATCAGTCCAGTCTTCTGGAATATACAGCCATTCCACTTCATGCTTGAATTCCGCCCGAGCTTATGTCCGTCCTCTTAACCATGCTCCAAGATGTCTATCAAAGGCGTCGCAACGCACAGGCATTTCCAGTTGATAGAAGGGGTTCTTCATCACATAGTCTGAATATAGCTCATAGATCTTGTTCATAACTGTATCCACGTTACCAGTCATAGGATCAGTAAATAGCAGAAATTTGGTCCCGGTTAACGTCTGGAAGCAAGTCAGGCGGAATTTCTCCGTCTCGAGGAACTCCAAGCCTGTTGTGGGGACACCCGGGTTGGGATAGCTGTATCCTGATGTGGCGGGGGTAGAGTTGGTGTTGCCTGGTGATGAGACGGCGGGGGCAGCAGATGGAGCGAGAGGAAGCTTGGGGGTAATAGAGCGAGTGATAGCATGGACTCTATAATCACATCGTTAGCTTTTGGGGTTGTATAACAGGGGGAGGGCATCTGGACTGACCCGTGAAAGGTTCCGGCGAGAACGAGGTATTCGTTGGTGGAGAGTTTGCGCAAACCAGATTGAAATTCACGCTGGTAGATCAGACCACCGGCCTTGTTGATTATGATGAGGGAGAAGACGGTCCTAGAAGGGTTGTCAGTGGCGCATTCGACATGTTCAATGGTGATACGGGCGCACATGATGGCTCGGGGGAGGTGAAGGTTTGCGGCAACGTGGCCGAACGGAAGTAATTGATGATCGATGTCACTGCGCGTGTGGCATTGGGATATTCAAGCAGTTGTGTCAATAATGCTGATCGAAGTGTTGGACAATTGGAGGTGAAGTGAGCTGTTGAAGTGTGCGAGTGAAGTCGGCGGGAGACGACGTCGCGGAGTTTCAAAGCGGAGAGTCGCCGGTCCGCATCAACGTGAAATGATAAGCACACCTGCAAGTATAATGTCTACATCATATAGTCTTGAATTTATTACTAGCTGGAATAGTATAGTCGCACTGTAGAATCTATTCGATTTGGTCTATATTGCACAATCGCTATTTCAAGGCGTTCAAGTTGCTTGAAATTGAAGTACCTACTTCAGGTACGAGGAGTTGTTACTAAGACTAGAGTAGCTTTGATACAACGAAGAAAAATCTTTTGTTTTCTTCCCTGAAAAAATACAGTTCTAATGTCCTAATACTATGGTACATTTGATAGTATCACTCATCAGTTCAAAGCTTGAAGAGTTTTGGGCATTCAAGCACGCAACTAGCCTACATAGTGTATATGTTCCTCGAAGTATATATTTGAATCAATTTGTGGGACTATCCAAGTCGACTTGAATTCCACCAACACCAATTCACAAGGGAAACAGATTTAGCAGCACTTTTCAGAGGACAAACTACCGCTGAGCATATCCGGTGCCTGAGAATTATCCAAGCGACAAAAGCAGGACGACTTGATTGGTACATCAGCTACCGCAAGAGCTAATTTGGCAGGCTGTTCGATCATAGCCGCTTCTGCCGATCTTTCCAGTCGAACAAGACATTCATGATATCCTTGAAGGGACCATACATTGTTCGGATGACGCCGAGGCCGAATCACAGATTTATCCAGCCCCAAATCAGCACGATATGTGTCGGCCGCTTCTTCCAAATGTCCTTGCTCCATTAAGAGCGCGGCATAGGCATGACGAACAGGTTGCATCCAGGACCAAGGCTCGCTGTATGGTAATTTGTCTTCGAGATCAATGGCAGAACGGAGATGCTCAAATGCTTTTGCGTGATTTCCACACCGATATTCAATTTCGCCATCTAGCATTGCCGCGGCAACTTTGAGGACTTCCACGATCGTGCCATTGTACGCGCGACGGCTTTCTGGGACTTGGACCCAAGCCTGATGGAAAAGCTCTTGTTCTTTTCGAGCCGCAGAGACATCACCCGTTGCAGCAAATGCAATGCCTCGTCCGTAATGTGTAGCTGCTGTTGTGCCGGCAAAGAGTTTCTTATCACGGGGCAACTCCTTCTGCTTCAGTTCCTCCCATTTCCCAAAACGTACCATAACATGGATCCGAATGGCCATGAATTGTTCAAGCCAGTCTGCCATAGGCGGGGATTCAATGCGAAGTACTTCTTCCGGCACTGTAAGTTCCATACGAGTGACCGCATCGAACGCAGCCTTGGATTTCCCGGCGAACATTGCCGCGTAGACCAGTGAGTGATAGTCGTGAAGTCGATAGAAGGTGTAGAAGTTCTTGGCACCTGACTTGTGGAAGTATTTATCGTCAGCCAGGGTTGATTTGTAGTTGGAGTCTAAGGACCTTCGCCAGTCACCAATTAGGATGTCCAAATGGGTGGGCATATGTTGAACATGACCAGCGTCTGGCACCAGGCCCCTAAGCTGATCTGCAACGTTGATACCCAGCTCTGGGGTCGGAGACATTTCGATGAAGTGAATATAAAGATGGAGAAGTCCGGGATTCTGGTAAGCACCTTCGTCCTCTTTCGACAACGCTTTTTCCAGAACGGTCTGTACCTCTAAAGTGGGTGCTTTGGGGTTTGGTTTGCCGGTGAACAAATCCCATAATGCCCAGGGAGTCATGTTCATCAATGCATCGGCATAAATGGTAGCAACATCCAGGTCGTGGCCGTACTGGTCATATGCAACCTTCATCGCTTCCGCATATCCCTTGTTGAGAGCTGGATAATCCTCCGCTGGCTTGTTTGTTAGAAAGCGATATTGAATTGCCTCCACAAGAGCTTGCTCTAGGGGAGTCGCTTTCCCCTTATGTTCTCTCGCTTTTTGCGATGCATCATATCCTCTTTGGACTGAGGTATGCAGATCTCCCAAGTCGAATTTCTCCCATGGCTTGTTATAATTTGGTCCAACAGCATAGGCAAGGCCCCAGTAGGCCATTGCGCATGTCGGATCATGCGCAATTGCTTGTTCAAAGCAATATGCACCTTCGACGTGGTTGAAAGAATAACACCAGATCAAGCCTCGATTGAACCATGTTTGCGCATCAGGACTGGTGGTTGTGATGGTGTGGCCAAATGATCCAAGATCATAGTAGTCTGCACTAGCTGGGATCGGAGAGACTGTTTCTTGGCCCATGGTGGCGTTTCGGAGTAGAGCTTTGTACAATCTGTACAAAGCAAACCTTTAAAAATAAGAATTCTTCTTGTATGTTGGCCTTTAGCGTAATGACCAAAGACGTGTAGTGGTCTTGGATATAAAAGTATATCGAGAAGTCGGGCGGGGCGATATTTAAATGGTTGACTCATCAAATCAAAGCCCGGAACAATCGCCGATATTTAATTTTAATTTCGACTACAACTTCAAGTTGCACACTGCAAACTAGCATGTTACTCCTAATATCCTAATACATTGTCTTTCATCCAAGTTGACAGCCATGGAGTTATCAAGTATCTGCAGCAAGTTTATTTGGGTCCGAGCAAAGAACCCTGGAAGAACTTCCAATCCCGATATACAAAAGTAGTAGATTGCCTGTCTTTCTGTGAATCCGGGCTTTGATTATGCCTTTACCTAAAGGCATAATCAGCAGGTAATTACCTGCTGTCGTATGATTCAACCATCAGACGACTCATCTGCTCATTACAAAGCCTCCGATCTACGTAGTACTGTAGATTATAATACTCGCTTCTATGATAACCATTGCTAACTAATACTCCCGAGTCCCACACACCCCAGGGCTGTGATTGATCATTTCTAGATCATGATTTTTACAAATAATGTCAATTGACAATACATATTCCACACTTAGAATACTCCGTAATTTGATATATTCAGTAGATGTAGATGTAGTGTTAGAGGTGTAGTACTCACGGATTGTTGATGTCTGCCTGAGGCCGCTTTCCCCAGAATTTCCCGCGCGTCAACTTCAACTTCAACTTTCAACCTTCACTCCACTTCTACCTCGCCGATCGCTTGATCTTCAGGCGTGATCTTGATAGGCTCATTCCTGTGTCACATGTGAGACTCCTAAAAGATCTTCAACTCTACATTATGGTAACATGCCTTCCTTCTTCTGGACCTACACCTGATTGTACCCACTCACAATGAGCCCCGATAGCCATGAATTCTCATCGTCATGTTCGACGCGTCGTCAACATATCGAAGTCGCGTTTCACGACCCAAACCCCCTAGGAATATCCCATTTGAAGCCGAGCAGCTCCTCTATCGTTTCACATACGGGACGGAATATCCCTCCAGCGGAAATACAGAATGTTACTTTACGGGTAGCAATGATTCGGTTACACTACCAGTCTCAGACGCCCAGAGAAAGATAACAGCGGCAACCTATACGGATTGGCAAGATAGTTCATTCGTCTTGCCCTCTGCTTCGCAACTCGTGAATCCCAGCCCAGATCCGCCCTCTCTTTCACCTCACTCATCCTCGACCATCTCCAATGCCTCCCCCATTCGCCAAAGACCTCTACTATCCAAGACTGCATCTCGCGAATCTCCCAGAGAGCAACTTCGGAAAACAGCCACCTTGAGCAATGCTAGCCAGGCGGCCACAGCCAACAACGTGAATCATCCCCAAAAAAGACCTAGTTCCCGGACAGACCCTTCGGTTCGGCCCCCAGCCCGGGCTCCAGCTCCAGCTCCAGCTCGGGACCGAACTCGACCAATAAACCCTTCGCAACACATTAATCGGCGCCACCGCGAACGCGGATCATCAACTGAATACCAGTCTTCTGGAGATACTTCAGATACCCCGTTGGTCCCGAAAGGCTCGCCTCGCCGTTCCCACCGCGCCAGAAATGAACCCCAGACCTATAACGTTCGCGCTCTCGTTGGACTCGAACTGGAACCGACAGAATCCTCGAAAAACGGTGTTGGCAGTCGTGCTACTAGCGAAAGAGCATCTCCAAAGCCACCGCATGCCTCATCAGTCACTCCGAACTTGAGGGCTCCTCAGAAACCACAAGAGATACCCAACGAGGTTTCGTCCGACGTACCGGATTTTGAAGGATTTCTCCGCAAAAGACAGAGAGGTCGATTCGCCAACAATGGATATTATGAGAAATACTACGCCGACAGGCTTTCGAAGCTTGCCCCCTGGCGGAGATGGAAAGGTGCCTCAAACGATGTTATCTGTCTTGCATGGTCGCCTGATGGCACTCGTTTTGTCACAGGAGCAACCACTTTTGGCGATTGCTACAATCGGGGCAATAACTTAGTTCTCGGCGATTTGACACGAAATAGCTTGAGAGAGTTGCCAGATCATTGCATCCCACGCTTGAACCCAGCTAGCACTGATGATCCCCGACTCTTCACCACGGTATCGTCGACGGAATGGGTTGGAGATAGACTATACACAGCAAGCTTCGACCATACAGTCAAGGTTTGGGATACAAGCCAAGGCGTGTCGTGTGCCCAAACCCTCAAACATGACGCTCCGGTGGAGGTCATGTCCGTTTCTAACCATTTCCCCAACCGGCTTGCTACTGGAACTCGCAAAGGCTTCCGGCTTTGGGATTTGGATTCTGAGGGCTCATTTCGAAATTTAGATACCGTTCGGGGCCCTGGTCAGAAGAATGTCGACCTAACCCCTACAAATCTGAAATGGGGAACCTCCGATGTAACCAAGGATCTTCTTGTTGGTGGCATGGTACAACCAAGCGAAGATCCTGCCGATTTCCATGTCGCGCGTTACGGTCACCTAGCCTTGTGGAAGCTCGAAGAGTCTTCCGTGACCCCGATCAAGCTCAGTCCAGACTCGCAGAACATATTCGATATCAAATGGCACCCTTCATTGCCCATCCTTGGGGCAGCGAGTACCGTTCGAGACACGAAATCTGCTATACCTGGTACCCAATCGCTCGTCAACCTTTATACTTACGGATCTCATAACAGCAGAGCTATTCACAGTCATTCCTTCTCGTGCCCGGCTGTGGATATCAACGAGGTCACTTTCTGCCCCATTGGGTCGAACCTTGTGACCGCCAGCTGCACAGATGGAAGCACATATGTGTGGGATATGCGGAATCCTGGTGCTCTCCTGCATCAACTTCAACACGGTGGTCCTATCCATCCAGTCAACCATGAATATCGTCGAGAATATGCAGACGTAGGTGTTCGCGTGGCCTTGTGGGGTACATCGATCGACCAGTTTTATACAGGCGGATCCGATGGAGTTATCAAGCAGTGGGACATCCGTCGCGCCACTGAGGATACTCTCATCGCAAATACGGCAGAGTTGCAAGATGCAGTTATGAGCGCAGCCTTCTCGCCCGATTATGCACATCTCCTCGTGGGTGATAATGGAGGTGGTGTTCAAGTCTTGTCGTCTGCTCCATGTGCGGATCCTGAACCAGCAATGTTTGACTTCGAGTACGCACCCTCTCAAATTGAATTTCATGAATCTCAATCGGATGAGCCCACGGAGCCTTCAGGCATTACAGCCGCGCAGGATTACTTATCCCAAGGGCAACTGGAACTTCATCCACTTTATGGACCAGTCCAAGGACCTCGATACTCTGGTCCTTATGCGCGCTGGGCACGGGATATTGACCCTAATGCTTCCGCTGAAGAGGTCGCGCAAGCTCCTCTTCTGGGGGATATCAAGCAACGCCAATTCCAAGGGTCCGCTGTGAAAGACCGAGACGGTCTTGACCAGCGCGCCAGGCAAGACTTGCAGCATGCCTTCAATCTTGCTCATGCTTGTAATAGCCGGACAGTCTCATGCCCGTCAGATCCTCAGCACACGTCTTCATTGCCTACAGGCGCACATTCGAAATTATCAAAGCGCAAGCGCGAAAGTTCTCTCGTATTCATCAGCAGTGGCGACGACGAGACAAGCGCTCCTGCTCCGAAAAGGGCGAAAATACCAGACACGCACGCAAAAAAGTGCCAACCCAGTCCAGAGGCGGTGCCCTCGGAGGTCATTGACTTGACCTTGGAATCGAGTGATGATGATGGACCAGCCACGCAAATCGGCGTAGAATTGCAGCAAATGCAAATACAAACGGAAACAACACCTCCTATCATCCCCAAAGAACAGTGCTCTGAAGAGATTGTTGAAAGTACTCTCGACACTGTTCCAGTCGAGAAGTACTCGGAAACTTTGGATGAATTGTTGGATGATGATTTTTGGTGGCCTGACGCTCATCAAGTTGATGCAAATATTCCACGAGGAGCAGACGTCTAGTCTACCTGGCCTACTCTCTCTCTCTCTTGATTTTTTTTTTATTTCCATATACCCCAAGACGCCGAGCTTTTGATATTTCACGTGAAATTCCTACGTTGTTAACGCCCTCATCTGATTATTGGAACTACTTGACTCGTATCGATTTGAGTAAACCTGGATTAATCCATTAGGCTTGAACGCCTAAACTATGCTAGTATATGACCTAAATATACAAGGCTATCTATATGAAGCCAGAAGAAACGAAAACAGGATATCTATACACTTGAAAATGGTAAGAGGCTCAAGTATCGCCTCCAACTAATCAGACCGTCTTCAACGCTGCTTCTGAGCATTGTTGAATTCGCGAACGGTAATCTCACACTTAACCTCCTGACAAAGTCGACGACGACGACCAAGATCGAGCTTAGATGCGAATTCAAGACCAGATGCTCGCTCCACAACTTCGAGAGGAACCTCGAAGTCAGAAAGACTCTTCTCGTTCGGAATGCGAGCATTAGGTAGAACGAAAGCACCCAAAGCAACCTTATTACCCTCTTCAGCATAAATGACCTTGTAGAAGTGGGTGGGCACCGCAACATTAGGCGGGGTACCAATGACCTCGTAGTTCACGCGCCATTTACCATCAGGATCACGATGGGGAAGATAGAGGGGACCAGTCACGATACGAACAGAAGGGTAGCGGGTGGTGAGTTTGCGGCCGAAATCTTCAAAATGAGCCCAGTAATTACGATTGAAACCCTCGCCGACCTGCGGACACATATTACTCAATAGAAAAGTGCCATCCATCGCTTCTTGAGACCATTTGGCATCTGCTGCTGGGACCTGGTGGCCGCGATCATAGCCAGAACGGAAATAATCGGCCAATTTGGCGCGGAATAAAGCTGGGATCGACGTGTCTTCGGCGAAAGTACTGTGTTTCCGGTCTGCATTTTTCATTGCTAGAGATTGAGGCGTAATATGTTCGGCTACCCAGGAAGGATTGCGAGTGCGACGATCATAAGCGCCGTATAGAGGGAGGGTGGAAAGTTCGTCGGCGATGGGGCCCGGGAAACCATATTGGAGAATACCGGCTGGATCGGCGGGGCCATTTGCCTTAGCAGCGAGAGAGGGTGTTGGAGTTGTGGGAATCTTGACGCCGCCGGTGGGAGGTGGAGGAAGTTGTTGTTGTTGCTGCTGCTGTTGTTGTTGAGGCCGGGAAGGTTTGTTGTATAAAAGTGCTGTCACGCCAGCACCAGTGGCGGCACTGGCTGCGGCGATGACGGCAAATGTAGCCTTTGACATTATTCTACAGAGATCGAGGGAATAGACCTGACCTCGCAAAATGAAGGGAGAAGTGTCGAAAGGTGGAGATGCGAGATTGTTTTTGGAGAAAAAAAAAGAGGAGAAATCGGGAAAAGTCACGGGCCAATCAGCGAGTCACATGAGAAGATCACTTGATATATACAATAATCTTGTTCATGTGGTAAATTGGGAGGGTTGCATTGCAAATTATGATTGGAATGCATATTCTTAAATGTAGAAGAGTCATCTGGACAGGTCGTTATTGGAAATCAACTGGGCTGTCTTGGGTTGGTCAGTAGATCATACCTCGAATAGAAAGGAACTATGAGGTTGGTCTGCGGCATATCAACAAAAACACCTCAACAAGAATTGGAAGCTGTATGACTATTTTATCTAATCTCATGTTCAAATTCATTAGAATAGCCAGAAAGCATCTTCAATTAAAGTAAACATAATGATAGCCTTGTACCTCATAGAGATAACTTCAATATAAATCGACATGAATGGCTGTTACTCGTTTAATCCAGTGAGACTGTTCTCCTTCCCGGGATTTTCATGGGTAATAATGATAATAAAAGTTTCGATTAAATAAGAATGCAAGTTACACCAAGAATATTAATCTGCCGTTAAAACCAACAGCATCCAAGAAACCTTCTATGTTCCAATAGCCGCGCAAAAGGAAAGACAAGTCTAAAACACCATAAAAGAAACAGCATGTCCACTCATTCCCATTCCTCGTGTACCTGACTCATCCATCGTGTATGAAGAATTTTCTCAACAGTGATATCGGTTTGCGTGAATTTGCCCGTGGCGAAAATATCTTACAGAGCGAAAGCGACGGCACCGGCGAAGACACCAGCAGCAGCAAGCGGGTGAGCGACAATGGAGCCACCAGCGTTCAGAGAAGCAGTGGGAGCAGAAGTGGAAGATCCAGTAGGAGTACCGGAAACGGATCCACTGGCAATACCGCTGGAGGAAGAAGCAGAGGAGCCAGTAGTGGCAGTGCTGGTACCGGAGGTGGTCTTGGTCAGGGTTCCAGTGGTGGTGTCCTTGGTAGAAGTACCGGTGGAGGTGGAAGAAGTGAGAGTAGTAGCGGTGGTAGTAGAGGTGCTGTCGGAGCTACCAGTCACGTTGAACTGCTGGGACTGAGCCAGGATACCGGTGTTTTTAGTAGAGTCGGAGAGCAGGTTGATCTGGTAGCCGTGACTATATTTGAAGTCAGTTATGATTTTTCTTCATCAATGGGCGAAGGATCAGGCATACCCGGCAGAGACATCAACGCCCTTAACAGTGTAGGAACCCTTGGAAGTATCGATTCCAGTAGCAATCTTCTTGTTGACACTGGGGTAGATGGCGTTGTTGACGAGGTAAAGGTCGAAGCTTGAAGGATCGGAGCTGATGAATGTTAATTCAATTGTTCATTATCAAAGGGGAATCCCGAAAAAGATAGAAGATAACATACTCAACAGAAGACCACTTCACGTCAAAGGAGCCGGAAGCATCGACCTCAGCTCCCTTCTTTGGCTCATCGACGGAGAGACCTATGACAATTAGTATTCATACGAGCTTCTGATATGAACATCGTCGAACTCACCAGCAACGGAGATGGCCAGAGGGGCCAGGGCGGCAATCGACAGAAGACGCATGATGATAGATGTGAGAGTTATGAGGAGAGGATTAAACGAGAGTGATAGTTGGAAAGATAAATAAATAGGAAGTTGTGGTTAGGGCTGATTTGAAAAGTGATATTTGACCGGCTCCTGGGAGATAGAAAGCTATTAAGTAGGACTATTCAATACGATGGAAATGCAGTCTTCTGCATTAACAACATAAGATATTGCTTAAAATAGCTTATGGCGAAAACAAGTAAAAAATTCGCAAGTGGCTCTTAATTTCTAAATCAGTGAATGACTACCAAGTATTCGCTGGCTCGTTTCTTTTGCTAGGTGATGTCTCTCGGATGTCTCTGAATCAAACTGGACCCTGAACGGAGGAGCGCAGCCCTAGTGGAGAGATACATCGGTTGTCCCCGCTTGGAAATCATCTGGTATTACTCGAGTCTACCCGAGAAATTTCATGTTCATTCAAGGCAGGTTGAGTGACATGTTTCTCAGATGGTACAATACCTCTTGTTGAGGTGGACCTGGTCGCAGAGCGGTGCTACTTCTGGTTTGGTAATATTTTCCGGATTAGGACAAAGAAAGGCATAATATTCCAAGCTAAGAGCTCGTATACTCTTGACGTGAGTGGCGGTCACCGGGTGAAATGGCCGAACTAGCTGGAGGATAACTGTATTGATACCGTTGAGAAGCAGATGGTGTATCACCATCGCCAAGAGACGCCTCTGCTTCGAGGGTCCAAAGATTAGTGCCCGAGTTCCTATCAGAAACAAGCCATTCTCGTAATCAAAAACCGTTTCATACACCAGATTAGATACATACAGCTAGTATAGACTGTACCGTACCTGATCGATCCCAATCGTAGAAAAAACTCAGCTCGGTGTGGCTCCACCTTATCGTGCGCCAAGTCATGATCCATAGTTGGATAAAAATAGTCGGCCCGATACGTTGTAAGACGAACGAAAGGGGAATGAGAAATAGAAATGAACTCATTGGGCTTCGGCCGGTATTTTTTCTGTTTTTTTTTTTTTTCCTTCGAAGATTTTTCCATACGGCGATATGGGGAAAATTTCGAGCGGTTAGGGCAAGCAAATAGCCGATCAACGTGGATTTATTGATCTTTCATGCCAAGAATATCCACTTCATTGTGATGGTAAACACTAGATAATCCCAAAGCTAAGCCCTTACGATCTACGGGCTATTGGTATACTATCGTGATCAAGCCATCTCACTGAAGTCTCGGCACGCCAAGAGTAGTTGGTATTTGGGCTTAATACAAAAAATTACTTGACGTCTGTTACACGTGGTAAAGACCCTTTTTTTAAGTGGATCTCCGAATGAGACATGCGTGAATGGCGAAAAGTCGAAAAGTTTCGGTTCAACGCCGGATCGCCGACTGAATTTTACCGAATTTGATCCGACGGTATTTCAATCCGATCAAAACATATCTTACCCAACACGGTGTTCTCCGTATGATAAAAATGCTAATATGTTGGAAAAAAAAATACGGAGTGCATGCCCCTTGCATTAAGAACTATGTGATCTATTTCAAAGCCTCATGGGTATGAACGGTGAGTAGTGAACCGCCTAGTGCCACGAGTTGCCACGAGTTGCCACGAGTCAAGCAACGGTCAATCCAATTCAAAGCCCATAGATATCCGAAGTTCTAAAATAGTATTAGCTCACAAATTCACGACATAACTTGAAGAGGGAAAAGAAGTTAAGTAAAAGAACAATCACATAACATACATGGTCTTTAACAAGCCATCTCGATGGACAGCAGCTGAATTAACCCAGACCCCAACGCATGCGGCGTTTATGGGGAAATTGCCATACCCTTTTTTGTCGATAACAACAGAAGTGTTGTGGTATCCGAGTATATCTATCCACTCGGTGTTCGTATAATGTCTACCAATGAACATGCGTTTCTTGCTTGGGCCGCCGTTACTGATAAGACAAGCCAGCCCCGAATGATGAGCGTTTCCGTATCGCACAAAACCTAGCTCGTTATTTAGCCACGTTGATAAGAACACGAGGTTTCAAGGGACGCATACCGATGCAATTCGGTTGATCAAAATAGTCTTCCTGTTCGCCATAAGCATACCGCTTGCGTGCTTGTGTTAGGATTGGTAGTTTTCCGTCGCATGCCGGGACCATTGGACCTTCATTAGTTCGCATTCCATACATATCACCATAAAAGACGCAAGGGTGGCCATCCTTTCGAAGAAGAATCAATGCATAAGCCGCTAATTTGAATGAAGAAGCGACAGGGGTCTGGATAGCTGTTAACGTTGCATCTTCTAGTGCAGCGACCTATCCAGGTCGTGTTTGATTAGAGATTTCTCGGCTTACCTCTAGCATTTGACCTGGTTGCTTGGAATTGTCAGCTTATTATTTTTGAAAAAAGCAACAACGAAATCTCAAATACGGTACATACAGTGTCATGGTTCGCAACTAATGTCTTCAAAACTGTTAGTAACTGCGGTCAAATCTGGGCAATTGGTTGTCTCGTCTTACCACGGCATGGCTAGGCCTAGATTGAACCAGTGTACCATCAAAGAGAGTCCTCAAGTCGGCTTTCTTAGCTTGAGAGATAGCAGAGAACCTCTCCAAGAGTGGCACGTCGTACGCCAAGGCTTCATAGTCCAGCTTCTCGAGATAATCATGAATATCTGACACATTTCCAGCCCAATACTCTCCTATTACGAAGAATTTAGAGTTCGCTTCGTCACGAACATGTTGGACGAACTTCTTTTGAAAACGGGTCGAGAAGTGCTTTGCTGCATCAAGCCTCATTCCACTGATGGATAGACGGTTTGTGATCCAAACACCCCAATAAAGAAGATCGGAACAGACTTCTGGATTGGAGTGATCAAGGTCGGCGAACATTAGATAGTCGTAATTCCCATTCTCAGTCGAAACATCAGGTGCCCAGTCTTTTTGGGGCCCGAAGATCTTATAGATATCGTTTTTTTCGTGTTTCTGGTCCCAGTCGACGCCACTGAAATGTTTCCAATGGTATTTCATGTTACTATACTTCTCCCCGCGGCCGGCAAATTCAAAGCCTGTCCAGCCGTGTATCTCTTGAGGGTTAGATATAACCTTATTCCTTTCTGTAGATAGTATTTCATTATCAGTCTATCAAGTTGGGACTGAATATTGAGCAATTTGAAAACCTACCTTTCGGATCGACAGCAACAGCTTGAAACTTCTCAAAGTAGTCTGCTCCGGCTTTGTGGTTCAACACAGCATCCCATATGACTTTCATTCCGAGAGACTTGGCTTTGAGTGTCATTTCTTTCAAATCTTCATAGCTGCCCCATTTCGTCGAGATAGCGCCCTTTTGATCGAATTCACCAAGATCAAAGAGATCATAGATATCATACCCATTCCCATTTGGGTCCATACCTTTACAGCCAGGCGGGACCCAAATATGATCAATTCCAATGGCTTGCCATTCTGGGAGTAAATGCTTCAAGCGATACCAATGGCGTCTATCAGCAGGCATATGCCATTCAAATGTTTGGAATATCAAAGAATTATCTATGTCATTCCATGAAGGACGTTGATCCAAATTCCTTGCTGCATCTTTGAATATGTCAGACTAGCTATCATGCAGTATAGCCAAATATACCATGTTGAAAACCAGCATACCTTCTTTCTGTTTCAAAACTTTCTGTTCATATCGGCGCCGCGGGCTAAAACACGCTAGAAACGACGCCATGTCGGAGTTGTTACCGGCGTATAAAATCCAACTCTTGGTGTGAGGAGTAATTAGAACCCACAGTACGTCTTGTTAAACTGAAAAATAGTGCATGTAGAATGCACTGGTTCCATTTGCAATAGTCTCAAATTGATTCCCAGTACATAATTGCTCACTCAGCACCCGTTATGATTTCGTTGCTGCCCTGATCCGAAAAAGAAAACTTGTGGGGCGCCGAAAATTCGAAAGTGGACCAGTCTCAAACCATCCGAGGCTATTGTAATTTACATGTTTCGGATGAATTTGTTACCATTTTTGTACACACGCGCTTACCAGGAACTGGCTTATCAGCATCCCGCGCTATTCAGAAGTATTGGTCTCGATACTAGGCTGAGGAAGGACTGATCCCCATGTTGAGCCGAACAAATTTCACTACTCGTGGTACTAGTGTAAGACGGGGTTGCATACTGTGTGTGATGTACCTGCAGCATCTGGCATTGCATGAACAGGAGAAATATAAATTATAGGTCTTGGCTATGGAAAGCCTGCCCAGGCTTGACAGGACTCATAGAGGATATAGTACAATTACAAAATGAGTGTAGCAAACAAATATCGTGAACTTGGAAGACAAATTGACACGCAAAACAAACGTATTCACCGTATATTTCAGAACAACTTGCCAATGCTCAAACCCACGAGCAATGCCATCGGCAAAGAAAACGTGAAGGCTGGGAATTGACGAGCATGTTCGCCTTGAGAAGTTGCATATGGTTGACCCGTCTTAAGTCCAGCCAGGGTAACATTTGCTGAAGGATATCCACAAAGACCGCTACCATGCATATATTTGGTGGGGAAAAACACTCGTGGCTCGCCGGCGTCCATGTCGAGTTGTACCTCTCCTTGGTTGTTGGAGGTGTAGTTCTTACAGCTAAGCACTTCAGTAATATCCGTACCAGCATTGAAGCTATATGGCAGAATAAGCTTGTAGGGCTTGCCTGAACTTCCTTGATTTGAAAGTAGAAGAAGCACCTGGAGTCCCTCAGTGCCTTTGATCAAAGCAAGCTCACTCCCACCTTCGAAAACGGCTCGGGATGGAATGTTCACATAATTATCGTCGATCACTTGGGCATGTCTGCGGATCGCGTTGAGCTTTCCGATCAGTTTGTAGAGAACCGAATCTGTATTATAACCGGAAAGCCACAAGGCCTGTCGATTGAGTGGTGTTCCCGAACCCTTGAGATGTTGTTCTTGACCTTGGTAGATCATCGGAATGCCGTCAAAAAGGATGGTAAATGCAAGGATGTTTTTGGCCAGCTAGTGTGAATTCATGTCAGCTCGAGATACAGTATCTCATGAAGGGAATCTTCAATGATTGTACATACTGCAACGTCGTCGTTGAAGCTCGCGATGCGTTCAACATCGTGATTTTCAGAAAAAGAAACAAGGCCTGTCACGTCGGGACAAGCAGCTTTCATCTCGATAATCTTCTCCGCTAGTGTAGATATGTTGCCATTCGTGAAAGCCTGCAACATCGCATAATATACCGGATAATTGGGAACACTCTCGATATACCTGCGTTGATATGTGCAGATAGTGCTGACCGATTGATCAAGAACTTCACCGGTCATGAACTCTCCCATCGAGTTATCGAAGTTGTGTAAAAATCCAGGACTAACATGCTTCGCAGCGTCGATTCGGAGTCCATCGATTGAATAGGTCTGTACCATTTCATGCGCCCAATCCTGAAGCATGGATTGGACGTCTTCGTGCTCTGTGAACAGATCTGGAAGAGGAACTATTTTATCTCCGGTCTGGCATAATTGTGCGTTGGTATAGTTGTTCCAGTCCGTAATCTTGCAATATGGATGGAAGTAATCGGAATTATTGAACGGCGTGAAAACTGAGTAATCGATATGCGTAGCCGGATTGCTCCCGTTGGTGATGTACGCCATATTGTTGACAACAGTATCCATCATAAGATACATCCCTCGTGAATGAACGGCATCGCTGAGATCAAGCAAGTCTTGCTTGGTTCCGAAATGCGAATTGAGCGAGTAGATATCTATTGGCCAGTATCCGTGGTAGGCCTCGCCGTAGGAGACTTGACCCTCGACATTTTCAACGATTGGAGATATCATGACGGCATCAAACCCCATTCCTTGGATGTAATCAAGTTTATCGATCGTACCCTTCCATGTTCCTCCACAATAGAGGCCTGCCGTTGTGTTACAGGATGAAACGGTTGATCCGTCTGTGCGCGCAAATCGATCCGTCATAGTCTGGTAAACCGATCTTGACTTCCACTCAGCGATGCCGGCAGCTATTGAAGACTCGATGGCACAAGATAACGCCAAGACACCTGCCACGAAGTTCATATTTGCTTTTGGTCGCATGGTGTCTCATCTGAGGTCTGTAAGTTGATCAAAGAGTTAAGGGGAAAAAACGAGCGTGAAAAAGAACTACCAACAGAGGTTGACAGCACGAGTTGGAGCAGAAGCGTGAATAAACTTGATAACGAATGACATGAGACAGAAAATGAGTGGAAGTGCACTGTTTGTGCGAAATGAGCGTGAAGAGTGTTACCCCAGAGTTGGCTGTCGAGATGCTCTCGTGGAGGTGAAGAATTGGGGGGCAAACTTCGGTAATGGCCTAAGACCCTAGGTCCGCACTATTGCGGCGATCCATAGCTCACTAGCGTCGGACGGACACTACATTTAGCAGAATTAGGTTCCTTGTTTTGTTAGTGTTCAACCTTGGAACTTGATCTGGTCCGTTGCTCCTCGGATGTTCATGGTGTTCACGATCATAACTCCAATTGGGGGTTCAGAGGAAGAAAATATGAGGACAAGAACGAAATGGATATTATTTTACTAGGAATACGAGGCTGGCCTGAGTCTCTGCATAAGCAAAGAGAAACCAGGAACTTGAGCCCTACATGGTAGTGTTCGGGTGAGTGGATTCTATACTCGTGATCTGCGTATATTAAAAACGGGCCATCATTCTATGACAAGCCTTCCAAGGTTAGGTTATGCATCTATTCCCATCGTCAATTTTGTAGTAATAGCGGATATTTCGGATGTCTGTGGAGATAATAAACATTGTGAATGCTCCATGATTTCCCCGAGGTCCCTACTTTTCCCGCAGTGCTGAATTTTCAAGTCCCATCTTGAATAGCGAAATGTCCGAGACAACCTGCCATAGTGTGGGGAGGGGTTTGTCATATTTTCATTTCCACTCAACTCATGGAGAAAAGCTAAGTTGAGTGCGCCAAGACCAGTTCGGAATGCTTCTGTCTATTTTCCCCTGATAATACATGAATTTTGCTTCGATCTAACAGACATTAACCGATACTCTATCAGCCGTGCCGGGTCATACCTGATTCATGTTGTATGAAAGGAGTTGTTCTTCTTTCCAATAGGGTTGTCAGCCACTAAATGTTCAATGATCTTTGAATTACATGTCCATATTTGGATATCAGCGTTGCAATGAACAGACCGTGGCTGTGTGTGGTCAAGATTGCAGAGTGCATGGTCCAATGGATGGTGCAGATGGTTGATTACAGGTAAGATTTCGAATTATTACGTACAGTTGTATACAGGGCTTACTAGTGAATTACAAATACCAAATCAGGCCCATAATGTCTTGGTGGCTGTAAAACTATCAAGCTTATCTACAGGTGTAAGCTTCTGAGATCGACTAAATTCGGAATGGCGTATGGTAGTATGTCTAAATACACCCACGCCCGAATTCTCAAGCATGAGAACCGGCTTCTTCAATAGATAATGCCATAACTAACGTATTCCCCTGAATTCAAGCTTGACACCGACATAGCAAATCTCGAACATTAGAAACGCTTGTACCGAACCAAGGTTTCAAGATTCGGAGCCTAAAAAAATAGTGGAGTTGTCTGTTAGTTTCGTTCTTCAGGATTTTCTCGCTCCACCCGCGTGAATGAAGTATTTTTACAGTGTATGTATTTTCTGGAGTCAATATTACCTGGTAAGGATCAATTAGTGATTTTTTTCTAATCCGGATGTGCGAATCGGTGAAACCCTTTGACCCACTCACCACGACAATACATCGATTCTGTGTCTTCCGTGGGGCTCGGTCCGTTTCCCTGTTATCGGCCAACAGGCCACACGGAAAGATTACGCCGGGTCGAGCTATCACACATTCGGCAATCCGAAGAATACGAGACATGCCGACTACATAATCACAATGAATTGCGTGTTCTTGAAATTATTGGGAATATTTCATGTTGAATATTGTGAATAGTAGTTGCAGTCGAAAATGAAAATAAAGGATTTTCAAATTGAAGTTGTGCAGAATCCACGGAGTCGCCGAAGAAGCATGGCTGTAAGTATGCTGATGGTAACAACAGACTAAGCCCGCCTACCGTGGAGCTACACCGAAACGTTCCTAACAATGAATCAATAATGCAGAAAAAAAAACAAATCATTCTGGTATTTCTTTTGATAGGGTAATGGAATTTTTTATGCGGCTTATACCGCCACAACAGAACCGCCCCAACATTTTCGGTACAACTCCCGGATCATCCTCGCGAGAGACACGGTGGATTCCTGACCTGAATGAGCCCAATGGGCGCAAGTGGATGTGTATCTGCGCTCTAGGTGGTGGATTACCTGCGGGTAGGGTTCCCAAAACGCCCGGGGTTCTCGTATTCTAGCGTGAAATACATATACATGCCAATTTTAGACAGCTGATGGGTCTATATGCTAAGAACAATTCTCGAATTTAGTATCTCCAAATGTCTCAACTCGCGTAAAAATGCCAAATAGTTCCAGACTTACTTTATCCATTAAATTCAAATTTAGAAGCCGCTAATTATACTTCGTACAAAGTGGTAAGGCGTTGTCTCATTATGTGATTGAGACTTATCTTGTCATTACTTCGCTTTCTACTTTCGCAATTATTTTCTCCCCGCAAAGATTGAAGGTACTCTCTTCACTCGTTATTTTCTGCAAATACATCGAGTCCTTCAGTCTGGGTATTACTATACTATTCATTCGGTACTTTGAGAGGCCCAGTCAGAGTGAGAGGAGGTAATCTCTTGCGTGACCAGATACCGAGCCTCAGCGCTCCCCGCGCTTGATTATTTCCCCCCGACCTACATCTTCCCCGGGGTAAGGAAGAGGAGATCTTCCTTTTCATATCATCATAAATCATGAAGTGGTCATTATCAGGTGGGCTGTTGGCGCTGCTCGCCTCAACAGCGACGTGCTGGCCTTATGATGAATCCCTTTTGCAATATAACCTCAACGAGAACAAGGCCGCAACAGATCCTACACAATATTCGGGAGCATGGTCAGATCACAAATACCATCCATCACCGAAGAATTGGCGGTTCCCATTCTATACACTCTTCCTCGATCGCTTCGTCAACGGTGACCCCACCAACGATAACATTAACGGCACACAATTCGAACACGATCTGAACTCAAATCAAATGCGCCATGGTGGAGACGTTGCTGGACTCGTCGACACACTCGATTATCTCCAAGGAATGGGCATCAAGGTATGCATTAATTTAATAAATCCTCAGTTATCGATAACCGATCTAATGATATACCGTAGGGTCTTTACCTTGCCGGTACATCCCTGATGAACCAGCCTTGGGGGTTTGATGGCTATTCTGCTTTGGACACCACATTATTAGATCAACATTATGGTACAATCCAGGTTTGGCGCGATGCTATCACCGAGATTCACAAGCGTGGCATGTACGTCCTGTTCGACAACACGATTGCAACGTAAGTTTCTCCAAGAAATCGAGATACTGTGTCTCCGAAACTAACGAACTTCGATTAGCATGGGTGATTTGATCGGTTTCGATGGCCATCTCAACGATACAACGCCCTTCAACGAGAAAGAGTATAAGACTCAATGGAAGACAGACCGTCGTTACATCGACTTCGACATCGGAAACTCCTACAACGATTCATGCAACTATCCACGATTCTGGTTTGAAAACGGATATCCCGTGAACGAATCTCAAACTGCGGCTCTCGTTGGTTGCTACGACAGCGACTTCGATCAATATGGTGACATTGAAGCTTTCGGTGTCTTCCCTGATTGGCAACGTCAACTGGCAAAGTTCGCGTCCGTACAAGATCGTCTTCGTGAATGGAACCCGTCAGTACGTGAGAGATTGATTCGTCACTCTTGTCTGGTCATTTCTCAACTCGATATCGATGGTTTCCGATACGATAAAGCAACTCAGGCCACGGTCGAGGCACTGGGCGATATGTCAGCTGCCTATCGCGAGTGCGCCCGTGAAGTTGGAAAAGAGAATTTCTTTATTGCTGGTGAAATTACTGGCGGTGACACTTTTGGCTCTATCTACCTTGGTCGTGGCAGGCAGCCAAACCAGCTGCCGGACAGCTATATCGAATCGATGAAACTGACAAACGAGTCTGATTCACAATACTTCCTTCGCGAGATTGGCCACGAAGTTATCGATGGTGCAGCATTCCACTACTCGATCTATCGTATTCTGACACGCTTCTTGGGCATGGATGGTCAACTTTCTGCTGGTTACGATCTTCCTGTCAACTGGGTCGAGGCTTGGAACACCATGATGAGAACTAATGATCTTATCAACCCCAATACGGGAGAGTTTGATCCGCGACACATGTTTGGTGCTACTAACCAGGATGTGTTCAGATGGCCTTCGATTGAAAAGGGTGTTGAAAGACAGCTTCTTGGATCCTTTATCACCACTCTTCTTCTCCCTGGTATCCCCCTCAGTCTCTGGGGTGAAGAACAGGGTTTCTACATTCTGGATGCAACTGCAAAGAACTATATCTATGGACGACAGGCGATGTCCCCGGCTACAGCCTGGAGAACACACGGTTGCTTTTCCCTGGATTCCTCCCAGTACTACCAATGGCCTATTGAAGCCGGTCGTTATGGATGTCACAACGAGTCTGCTGCCTACGACCACCGTGATCCCAGTCACCCTGTTCGTAACATCATGAAGCACATGTACCAGCTGCGTGAATTGTATCCTGTGTTGAACGATGGCTACACCATTACGAGTCTTTCAAACAACACGGAAGATGTCTTCTATCCCGGTTCTAACGGTACTGCCACCGAAACTGGTGTTTGGTCTGTTGTCCGTGACATCAATAAGGACATTCAAGATTTAGGCTCCGAGTCAGCAAATAAGCCCGTCTGGCTTGTTTACACCAATCTCAACCGCACGAGAACTTGGAACTTCGATTGCTCGGACAACGACACCGCGTTGATTTCTCCCTTTGATTCAGGCGTTACCGTGAAGAACCTCTTCTATCCTCACGACGAAATCAAACTGGAAGCGAGTGCAAAGAAACTCGGACTCAATGGGTCAACAAGCTACAACGGATGCGCATCCAAGCTGAAGCTGGATGCATACGACTTTCGCGCCTACGTTCCCAAGAGCGAGTTCAAGAAGCCTCGCCCTATGGTCACTGCATTCACTCCCGGTCATGATGTACCGAAACTTTCCACTGTTGCCCCCAATGAGTCGGAAGATTTCGATATCGAGTTGTTCTTCTCAGAAGAGATGGGGTGCAGTGATATCACCAAGAGCATCACTTTGAAGTCTTCCACCGAGTCCGGCAAGACTGCCAAAATCAACAACTCAACTGTGAAATGCTCCACGATTACGGCCACCGAGACAGCTTGGGTAGGCCAGCTTCCAAGCGTGTTCAAATGGAGCGCTACCCTCACCGATGTGTACAACGGTGTTCACCGCGTGACTCTGAAAAACGCCAGCAATGCTGATGGCGACGCATTCACTGATGCCACGGATCACTTCCTCTTCCGCATTGGTCAGTTCGATAACCCTATGGTTTTCACCAGCGCCAATTACTCGACCAGTTTGTTGCACCAACATGAGGGCAATGACACATTCTTCATTCAGCATCACGCTGCTGGAGCTGAGAAATACCGGTACTCTACCAATTGGGGCACGACTTTCTCAGACTGGAAGACTTACACTGGTGGTAATGACACGATCGAAACCCTCCCTTGGTCTGGTACCAAGAAGCAGAATTGGAAGGGAGACCACGTACGCGTTGAATACTGGAGCAGCATGACCGGAAGTAGTGATTACGTCCAAGAAGGTGACACCAATTGGGTTTCTGAAGTCCCTCGCCGTTACCCTCATATATTCTTCAATGGACCTTACAACCAATATGGTTATGATGGTGGTCTTGACAATGTTGTCAATCTTGATACACAAGATGGTTACTGGAAATATCACTTCACTTCGGAATGGCCTGCTGTCGGACAGCTGAACATCTGGGGTATCAACCCAGATGGAAAGCCTGATCAAAGCTGGGTGTTGGGAGATGCTGATGGCGATAACATTTTGGACCGCATGCCTCCTTCTTCGCTGTCGAGTACTTTGTTGAACATCACCAAGCCTCCACCAACCCCTTATCTCTCATGGAAGCTTTACGTCAACGATGCCACTCAACGCTACGATCTCATCCCTGTCGGCAACCAGACCCCTCAGATCGTCATGTTTATTCTGTTTTGGATCATTCCTGTTCTCACCGGCGCAGGATGCGTTTACATTTTCATGAAATCTTTCTATAAGGTCAAGTTCAATGAGAATGGTGTCACCGAGAAGTCGCGACTTGGTCCAATGGTCTTTCTGAAGAAGCTGAAGCCATCCAGCTCTTCTGAAAAGGAGCACAGCAACCCTTTGATGCGTCTGGCAAACAAGTCTGGCTTCATGCAGAGCAATACTGCCCTTGCTGGTGGTGCCGCGGCGGCAGGCAAGCGACGCATGGTTCTCATTGCTACTATGGAGTACGATATTGAAGACTGGGCGATCAAGATTAAGATCGGTGGTCTCGGTGTCATGGCTCAGCTCATGGGCAAGACTCTGGGTCATCAAGATCTGATTTGGGTTGTTCCTTGCGTCGGAGGTGTTGACTATCCCGTTGATGAAGTCGCAGACCCGATGACTGTCACTATCCTCGGTAGCGAGTATCAGGTCAAGGTACAATACCATAAGCTCAAGAACATCACATACGTTCTTTTGGATGCCCCCGTCTTCCGCCAGCAATCCAAGGCCGAGCCATACCCGGCACGCATGGATGACCTTGACAGCGCTGTCTATTACTCTGCTTGGAATCAGTGTATCGCTCAGGCAATCAAGCGTTTCCCCATCGATCTCTACCATATCAACGATTACCACGGCTCAGTCGCACCGCTCTACCTACTCCCCGAAACTATTCCAGCCTGTCTTTCACTCCACAACGCCGAATTCCAGGGTCTCTGGCCGATGCGTACTCAGAAGGAGAGACGCGAGGTCTGCTCCGTGTTCAATCTCGAGGAAGATATTGCCCGGCGATACGTCCAGTTTGGTGAGGTTTTCAACCTTCTTCATGCAGGTGCTAGCTACCTTCGGGTCCAGCAACAAGGCTTCGGTGCTGTCGGTGTTTCCAAGAAATACGGAAAGCGATCTTACGCTCGTTATCCAATTTTCTGGGGTCTACGCAAAGTCGGCAACCTTCCCAACCCGGATCCCTCGGACGTTGGAGAATGGACTAAGCAGGATGCTAAGAACAAGGACGAGGATATTCTTGTGGATGCAGACTATGAAGCTGGCCGTGGAGAGCTCAAGCGCCAGGCTCAAGAGTGGGCTGGTCTGGAGCAAAACCCCGACGCTGATCTTCTTGTTTTCGTTGGTCGTTGGTCCATGCAGAAGGGTGTTGATCTTATTGCAGACGCCATGCCCGCAGTCCTCGAGGCTCGACCTAACGTGCAGGTCATCTGTATCGGACCCGTTATCGATCTTTACGGTAAATTTGCTGCTCTCAAGCTTGGCCGTATGATGGAAGTTTACCCTGGTCGTGTCTTCTCCAAGCCCGAATTTACTGCTCTTCCACCATTCATCTTCTCTGGTGCTGAGTTCGCCCTGATTCCCTCCCGTGATGAGCCTTTCGGTTTGGTCGCAGTCGAGTTCGGTCGTAAGGGAGCTCTGGGTATTGGTGCTCGTGTAGGTGGTTTGGGTCAGATGCCTGGTTGGTGGTATAACGTGGAATCTACCTCGACTTCCCACTTGCTGGTTCAATTCAAGCTGGCTATTGACGCTGCGCTCAACTCTAAGCAAGATACTCGCGCCATGATGAGAGCTCGCTCCGCTAAGCAACGTTTCCCTGTTGCACAGTGGGTGGAAGATCTCGAGATTCTCCAATCCACCGCCATCGCTGTCCACGAGAGAGAACTTGCCAAGGGCCATGGACGTCCTTTAACTTCTTCTGGAACAAGCACTCCCAATGGAGGCATGGGTAACCACAGCGCATTGTCGATGGGTCCGCTGCCTTCTCCAGGTATGCTGCATTCCCGCGAGGCCAGCTACTCGACTCTAAACCAGATCACCGGCACCGATTCCCCCAGAGTGGTTAGCTATAGCCGCGACCTTAGTCCCCACGAGACCGAGAAGCCACAGTCGAGCCTGAACCGGTCGCTGTCTCTTGGTGTTCGTTCCGGACCCGGTCACAGGAGCCGTCGTGGACGTCGCAACCCCGTTGAGGGCACTGTTGAGGAGCATGACAATGAGCACTCTAACTCTAACAGCCCCAGCGACGAGAGCAGTGACGATGATGAATCACGAGCGGAGAACATGTACGGTGATGAAGAGTACACCATCACCAGGGCTGAGATCGAGGAAGGACGTCGCCGAGAAGCATCTGAGAGACAAGCATCCGGATTGTCATTCCCTTCGCCTACACGTCGCTCCAGTCAAGAGTCTACTCATGTCAGGTTCCCTGCTCCCCCAATGAGCCCTGGATCTCCACGAGCTGATCAGCTCCTGCTTCCTCCTAAGCCATTTGCTGAGTCGAACCGGTACAGCAATGCGTCTGTCCTCTCATTGGATTCCGTCGTGGGAGACAAGAAGGACTTCAAGCTTCAAAAGGTCGATCCATTCTTCACTGACGGCACTGGCGAATATTACCACAACTTCGAGCGCAAGCTGCAAGATCTCAACGGGTCCAACTCCGAAGCAGACCTCTGTATCGAAGAGTTCCTGATCAAGAGTGAGCAGGAATGGTTTGATCGATTCCGCAATGCCAAACTTGGTCGCCACAACCCTAAGTCGCCGACCCCTTCCGTCTTCCGTGGACGCAACAATGCTTCCCCTGCTGCAGAGTCTTATAACGAGGAGGGTCTCTCTCACATCGCTTTGAGCGATGACCATGACAGTGATGATGATGAGTTCCTTCTTGGCAAGGATTATGTTCCCCCCACCGGTCTTCGCAAATGGATGCAAATCAAGATCGGAGATTGGCCAGTCTACTCCATCTTCCTCGCTCTTGGTCAAATCATCGCTGCCAACTCTTACCAGATCACCTTGCTGACTGGTGAAGTTGGTGAGAGTGCCGAGAAGCTTTACGGTATCGCTACTACTTATGCCATCACTTCTGTTTGCTGGTGGCTCGTCTTCCGCTACTTCAAGTCTGTCGTCTGCCTGTCTACTCCCTGGTTCTTCTATGGTCTCGCTTTCCTCCTGATCGGTTCTGCTCATTGGGAAGTCGATGAGTTCCGTCGTGGTTGGATCCAGAACATTGGTAGTGGATGCTATGCCGCTGCATCATCTAGTGGTTCAATTTTCTTCGCTTCCAACTTTGGTGACGAGGGTGGTGCCCCAGTTGAGACTTGGATCTTCCGCGCATGTGTTATTCAGGGTATTCAACAGGCCTATGTTATTGCTCTTTGGTACTGGGGATCTACCCTTACCAAGGCCTCTAGCGAAGGTCTGCTGAACACGGATACTATGATCTCCAACACCTGGAAGATGTCGTAAGTGTTTACTTATACCTTGCCTCCTTCTTTCCAACTCAAGCTAACATCAATCTTTCTAGTGCTATCTGTTATCCCATTGCAATCTTCCTTTGGGGAATGGGACTTCTCCTGCTCTTCGGATTGCCTACTTACTACCGTCAAAAGCCTGGCAAGGTTCCATCTTTCTATAAGTCACTTTTCCGTCGAAAGATCGTCCTGTGGAACTTTGTCGCTGTCATCTTGCAAAACTTCTTCCTGTCCGCGCCTTATGGTCGTAACTGGAGCTGTAAGTCTTTATTCAGAAAAGGATTCAAGTCGTTGACAGAAGCTAACTGATTGTCTAGTCCTGTGGGGTTCTACTCACGCCCATGCCTGGCAGATCGTCATTCTGTGCATCGTCTTCTTCGGAGTTGTCTGGTGTGCATTCCTTTTCATCGTCAGCAAATTCTCCAAGAAGCACAGCTGGTTCCTCCCCGTCTTCGCTTGTGGTCTGGGTGCTCCTCGCTTTATCCAGATCTGGTGGGGAATTTCAGGAATCGGCTACTATCTACCCTGGGTTGCTGGAGGATACACCGGAGGCGCACTTGCGTCTCGCAGTCTCTGGCTTTGGCTCGGAGTCCTTGACTCTATTCAAGGTCTTGGATTCGGTGTCATTCTACTTCAAACACTTACGCGTGTGCACATGTGCTTTGCTCTCATTGCCTCGCAGGTTCTTGGTTCTATCGCCACCATTTGTGCTCGTGCATTCGGTCCTAACAACACCGGGCCAGGTCCTATTAGCCCTGATATGACCAAGGGGGCTGGTGAATTGGCCAATGCCTGGTTCTGGGTCTCCCTTTCGTGCCAGATTCTCATTTGTGCTGGATTCTTGCTGTTCTTCCGTAAGGAGCAGCTCTCCAAGCCATGATCCAATACTTCATTCCTTTTTCTTTTCTATACGAGCGATTTTTGTGTCTATACGACTTACTCTTTTCATTCCTTTTGAGATTTTCTCATCCTTGACTTTTCATGGCGCATCGGTGTTGCAGGGCATACTATACTAATTCGCCGGGATGCATCAACATATCTACACACTATGATCTTTGGAAATACTTGTCGATAATATCCTGTCAATTTCTTTCTTTCTGTCGATATATAACTTTGATATCCATGTTTGTTGAATAGAGGACTACAGTCCATTCATGACCATTCTACCTGAGCTCCAAGTCTAGGATAAGCTATGTACACATGTATCTTAAGTATAGGTATACTATCCTTTTATGCAACCCGCTCTGCTTATATCTATTCCTCCTTCCAGAAAATCCAAGCGAAAATGATCAATGCCTTCAAGAATGCAGCTGTCCATAGGGCGCCCATCATGCCAACAGAGCTATGCGCCCAGAACCCGCCAATGACAACGCCCAGCAAGAGAGCAATGACAGCTCCAAACCTCCGCATTTCTTCGACATTTCGGAGTAATTTAGGAGATAGAAAATCCGGATGCGAAAACAGATCGCAATATACACTCGTCAAAACCACACTCGTCAAGCCGTTATACTTCAACACGCGACTCGTCACCGCCTGCCCACTACTCTGAAACGCGACCAGAATAATGGGGACAAGCACCAACCAGCTCAACGGTTGATTCCTAGAGGAATGGAAGATCGTCACGATTAATGCGGCGATCACAATGCAAAGAAGTTGAATAGCGAAAGACGCTACAAGGACCCAGCGCTGTCGCGCCGGAAAGACGCGATGGAATGCGGCAAAGGCAAGGGATCCTAGACAAAATCCTGCGATGGAGACACCAGACTTGATCCAGCGGTCGTCATCTGTTCCAACGAGACCTAAACCGAAGTAGACAGTATTCCCAGTCTGCATGCTGACGAAGGAACCCCAAATGAAGACGGCAGAGCTATCGAGGAGGCCCGTGATAATATAACAGAAGAGTAGTAAGAGATCGCCATAGCGAGGGTCGAGTGACTGGGTAAAGTATTGCGTAAAAGAGCGACGTGACCGGGTAGAGACGTGTCCATTTTCAAGGAGAGTATCTGTTTCGGAGGGCATTTTTTTGAGGACGAAGGTTGTTGGAAGATTTGAGAGAGTTGAAGAGAAATTCCGAGGGAAATCCAATTTGCTACGTCACTTTGTTGGGGTCGCCGTGCGGGGAAAAATCGGAGACCTCCGCACGATCGAAGGGGGAGAAATGTAAATTAAATGGGAATTGATTGGTTGGGAAAATGTATACTAGAGAATAACTTAACACAGAATAGATTATGTTGAAAGTATACAAGAGACCTCGGGATATGAAAGTGTACTTTTGTAGTATGCAGAACCCTGCATATAAGGCTTGGCACCAGGTTCCGCTGGCTGTATACTAGTAGAACTTACAGTCACACGACGTATTTCATTTTCTCTACCTCGGATATTCTACATTTCACGGGGGCCATTTGGCAGTCATCTGGATGTCTATTGTTACCGATAACATGAGCTGAGCATAATTTCAACGATGAAAACAAGTAGATAAACCACATCGAGTGCAGGTTTACGATTGAAACCCAAGATTTAATGGACGGGTTGACCATCAGTTTTTTCATGTATACCAAAAGAGCAAAGAGTAATTGAATTTCACTACTACAGACCCTTTGCTACCTACTGTCTAGTAGGCTTGACAGTTTTAACGTTAAGCTTGGGTGCCAAACTTCGGGCCTTGACAAAAACTCCCATTCTAGGCCATGGCGTATGTTCATTGTTCTGTTTGGTGTACCTTTTGCATTATTTCCTAATCCTGAACGGCAATATAGAAGACAGGGCACCATGCGGCGATCGCACAGGCTCCCTCCCTGGCGAGAACCCTTTCACTGGATCCATGTCATTTTCCGATACAATTCCGATGCTGTCGTATAGTCATCTTCCGATATGTACGGATCGCCTTTGGCCCACTGCAGATATCGAAAGACTAAAAGATAACCCCCGCTGACACCCACAATAGAACCAAAAGGATCCAATCGCTTACAGTCGAGTCGGAATGTCGAGAAGGTTTAAGTTGGGAAATGGGTGAGATCGGAGTAAACATTGAATACATCGGAGAAGCCAATAGTAGTTTTCCGTGAAGCGAGTCATCACGAAGGATCCTTTTTATTTCTTCAACTGTTGTGCCTTAGCTCTATTTTCTTTTTGCTGGGTTTTCTGCATAGTAAACTTTTCTCCGGGGCTTTGAATTAGATCCTACTTGATGAGTGTGAATGCGAACTGGATCATAATTACGATATGAATGATTAGAGACTCATCGGAGAAAGGGGTGGCTGATCGGAATTAAGGTATCGGGGATGTTAATCATTGCGAGATCCCGGATCGGTGTTTGCCTAGCTACCACAATTTAATAATTAGTTCTACTACAGTGTACTGAATTGACTCATTAAGCATCTCTGTGTATCTTTCTTTTTCTACTCTTAGCACTGTTGGCTACCCGAGTGCCTTCTTTTGTGAACTTTGCCTACGTAGCTAGTTTTTCGTCGCTATATATGTGATCCTGTGATCATTTTTTGTGTGTGCTGATCTCCTTTGTGTTCATTTGACTGCCAACTAGCATGGAGAGCTATTTTCAATACCGAAGAGTTCAGGAAGCTGTTCGTCAACCGCTTTCTGAAGTGAGGGATAAGTGCAAGTGTCGAGCATACATTGTCGGAACTCCCCATGGCGTGGCGTAAGTTTGGCTAACTCTCGTTTAAATTTGATTACTCATCTAAAGTTTTAAAGATGCTCGTTGAATACGCATGATAGCGTGGAGAAGGAGATATCTACAGCTTCAGCAATTTCAGAAGATGAGAACGTAATTCTCGTGGGCTGGGACGGGCAAGACGACCCTCTGAACCCTGCAAACTAGAGCACCACGCGAAAGCTTTTTATGACTTTCCTGGTATCATTAATTGCACTTGCCGTCACCGCCGCATCTGCAATCGATGCTTGTGGCGTTAGATAGTATAGCGAATACTTTCAAATATCCGAAGTTGTTGGTTCTCTTGCAACCGGTAAGTCAACAAATCTTCCTCAAAACCTAATGCGTACTAGGATCCATCCTCACCTATTCATTGTTTAAAAAGGCTTATTTCTCATCGGCTTCGCATGCGGCTCTCTTTTATCTGATCTGTTTTCAGAGACCTTTGGGCGCAATGCGATATATGTGGCTACCATGTTTCTCTTGATTTTCATCCTGCATCTGGACTCGCCCCGAACCTCCATAGTCATCTCATTTTTCGGTGCCTCGCCGGCTTTTTCGCATCTACACCTTTCAGCTGTGCTGGTGGGACGGTGGCAGATTTATCGAATCCCTTGGAAAAGGCCTTCGCTTTTCCAGCCTACGCTATCCCGGCGTTTTTAGGGCCAATGATCGGTCAGATGATTGGCAGCTATATCCCAGTCACATTAGGCTGGTGCTGGTTAGAGTGGATCATGCTTATAATGGGAGGTTTAGTCCTGGTTCTCGTCCTCTTGTTTCAATCTGAGACCTATGGGAATTTGATTCTGCATTGGAAAACTTCAGTCCTTCGAAGGGAAACTGGAGACAAGAGATACCGAGCACCAATGGAAATGAAGCGCTAGAGCTTAGACAACGTCTAAAGGTTTCCGTCTGTCGACCCTTTGCAATGTTTCATTCTGAATTGATCATCATTCTCGCATCACTCTATCTGACAATAGCTCACATTTCTGGAAGGATTCACTTACATATTCGGCGAGACATATGGCATCTCGGAAGGTCTGACGAGCCTTTGCTGGGCAGGCATGCTGGTTGGCACCATTCTTGTCAGTTGCGTGGTGCCAGTTGTTTACAGTCTGACCGTGAAGGCCTATATCCCGAATAAGTCTTCATATCTCACTCTTGAGATACGACTATTGTATACAATGCTAGGAGGTGCACCTGCAGTACCGATTAGCTTGTTTTGGATGGGATGGACTAGCTACGTAAGTATTTTCAGACATTCTTGGAATTGATTCGCAAATAACTAATCATTGTTTTCCAATCATACAGCCAGAAATTTCAATATGGTCTCCAATCATCGCTTCTATTCTCTTTGGCTATGGGATCACGACAATTTTCATTGTGTCATACATGTACGTTATTGATTCATACAAAACATACTCAGCTTCCGCACTGGGATTCCTAGTGTTCACACGATATGTGGTCGCCGGGGGCATGGTCATTGCTGGTGGTCCAATTTATCAAGCCATCGGCGTGCAGTACACGCTCACCATTCTTGGGTCCATCAGCGCGGTTATGACCTTAGTGCCTTATTTACTCTACATCTACGGCCCGAGAATCCGCAAGAGCAGCAAATATGCGGTGAACATTGACGTTTTGTGATACCGATGGATATTTCTAGGCTATTCCCATGCTTCTCTTGTCGTCCGGAAGGAATACATCAGATGAGATAATGCCATTGTTTGGGTCAGTGATAATGCTACAAAGACCGGGTTGTGAATGAGGCAATCCTAAATAACCTAGACCATGGACTCGTGAAATAACCCTGAAATGTATCTGTCACTATCTTCTCACTCTCAAGTTGGAATGACCGGAACCAGTTTAGTTTGACGGGGTTGCGATATTTATGACCTAAATACTAGTAGTTCAATAGCCAAAATATTGGGGTGAAGTTCACATAGCTACTAACGTTTAGTCGATTATAGGAGCGTTTATATAAAAGGGTGTAGTACACATCAGTGAAAGTTTTTAAATCTTGTAAGACTCGCAAAATGGTATAATTTATCAAAACAAGTATCTCCGGCTCTGCCAGTAGACTAGACTATAAACATTGCATCACATTTTATCACTCCAGTGTCCGGTCTTACAACGGACACTATTTCTCATACGGCTGGACGTTGCGCATGCGACGCAAAGATCCGGAAGCAAAGGTGCGAACTCCCTCTTGCATCCAAGTAGGCATGGCGCGGACAATACTGGCTGCCGACTGGCTGCTCGGCAAGATGATCTGGCCACTGGTCTGAGTGAGGATCTGCTTGCAAATTGCATCGGAGACAGTCTGAACCGTCATGATGGGCTGACGGAAGTGGGATTCGTGATCGGTCAACATCTTAATCATGGGGGTGCGAACCCACATAGGGTGAATAACACTATATCATTATCTCGTTAAATATGTCCAGCTACAGAGCCAGTGATCGAATAAATGTGAACTCACCTGGTGCGCACATTAGGTGCATTATACCAATAGCGCAACTCTTGACGCAGGGACTCGTGGAATGCGAGTGCGCTAGCCTTGGAGCAGCAATAATCGGCCATCTCGCCAAGTGCGACAAAACTGGCCATCGAGGCAATTGTAATGACATGACCGTGGTTGGCCTTCACCATAGCAGGGAGGAACTCCTTAACCATAAGGAAATGGGAAATGGTATTCACTTCAAAAGTTTGACGAATCTTCGCCTCGGGCTCTTCGAGAATGGTACCGTCATGGCCAACACCAGCATTGTTGACCAACACCGTGGGTTCACCGTGATCGCTTCGGATCGCCTTTGCCACTTCGGCGATGTTGGCGGAGGAGGTAATATTGGCCTTATAGAAGGAGACATTGGCCGGTAAAGTAAAGTTGGGCGGATTGATATCGAGAATCACAACGCGCACTCCAGTCTTCGCCAAATCCTCCATGACTTGCTTGCCAATTCCGCTGCATCCACCAGTAATGAGGATGAGTTCGCGGGCGGGCACCCACTTCTCATTGACGGTCCAATTTTGCAAAGTCCATGCCGAGAGGGATTTATTGACTGAGCGCACCAACCCCAATGCGACAATGGCTGCCAGGGCCTTTTGCGTGACGGGTTTGAGTAATAATTCTTGCGCGGGCTCGGGCAGCCGCGCCAGGGCGGTTTGAGAATATTGTTGTAGAAGATTGAGATAGGCGGCCATTATGTCGAGGTGTCTGAAGGTTGATCTTGTTGAATTTCTCGAGGTACTAGCTCTTCTTAAAAGATGAATTCATTCAAGCTCTTGCACGCCAGAAGTAGCCGAGGTCGAGCGCCAATCCCACCGAATGGGAATGCTCTGCGACGAACAAAATTGAAGAAGACTCCACTTTAACGCAGCCACTTCTCCAATAATATTCGATGGAGCTCATCTCTTAGCCAAACTGTTGGGTCGTTCTTCACATGCCCCCCGCATATTTCCTATTAAAGTAGTATGGAGCCGGAATAGCCCAGCAGATCCTCGGTGATCCACGTTAAGTTCTCGATTGACCCCGAGGTTTCATGATGTGCACTTCCTGGTTACTTTAAACAGTACCGGTTCTAGTGTAGATGACAGACAAGTAGATAGTCTTCTCCATATGGGGACACCTCGGTTCATGTCGATCCATCTTCACAATGTCAGGGTAAATGGTATCTATTAGGGCATGCTAGTGGGTGAGCACGGGGCTACTCTCCGTGCTAATAGAGTTGGTATCACAACGGCAGATGTAGGCAGACTTCTCTAATTATGATCTTATAAATTAGAGTTGCCTGGCATCGCATGAACAGGTTAACGTTTCACAGGAGAATTCAGTCATTCAACGGCGAGCTAGGATATTCACCGTTGAATACGAGTTTTATCACCATCCACTCGTTCAACATTGTGTATCTTATTTCGTTCTCTTTGAAACCGATCTGCTCCGACTGCTAGACATTATTTTTAGTATTTTTAGTACTTTTTGTATCTTTTAAAGCAGCAATTGCTGGATGACGTCATATGAGGGTTCCCCTGAAATCTCTTGGCGGCAATTCCTCTTTTATAGACATCCTATTGGGATAAGAGACCAATAAAATGTGGTATCCGAAGAACTTGGGATTTGGAAGACCGAATGATTTCGACACAGGAAGACAGTATAAATGAAGGTAGAAGTGGATTAGACAAGCATGGAGTCCCACAATTAAATCTCTGGAACAATGGCCTGTATAGAAAAGAAATATGTCAACTGAGAATAGTATTGGCTAGATCGCTTGAACCATGTAGTTTTCTGAAAGTGAGATAGATGCATTTATACCCGAGCATGCTAATAAAGTGACATTCACGGACCTGACTGATCATTCATACTACCCTTGGTAAATTACTTACAACGAATTAATCAGCCAATAGCCTGGATGTAGTATACCGTGATGGACTTGAGCTCTCCAGAATCCAAATCTCGATGTACTCTTCCAAGGCCATGAGTACCAATCAAGTAGGTGAGTGAATACCATCGAGGAATCCTTGACTCTCTGTAAATGCTCAGCAAGGTATTCAACTACCACCCACAAAAGAAAGCAATCCGGAGTATTCGGAGAATTAGTACTTTAGGCAAAATACCGATGGCACGATGGTCTGATCCGTGCTCAAGGATCTACATCAACATTCCTAGAGATAACAATTTAAACCGCATAACATCGAAACAATGTTACATTTCCCCTCACCATCTCTCCTCATGACTATCTGCTTTGAGTACGGAGTATTGCGAGTCTGTTCTGCAATTTATAGCTAGTCATTCATGAACTTGAAGATGGGAAAATAAAGAGAATAGTTGATCTTCGTTATAATCTATTACTCCTGCTAGTCGACCAGCACTCACCAACCCTTTAAACTAAAGATGCGGTCGCGGGGATTGGCTTTTGCTCTACTGCCATTGGCTGCAAGCCTTAGTTTGGCGCAGAAGAGTCAGACATCATCGGGCTGTAAGTCAATGGAAACTAATACGCCCCAAATAGATACTGATTCTAGTATCCTTTTAGTGGTCCCCTTGGCATATGAACCTTTCCCCCTTGGTAGTATCACGCCGAACGGGTGGCTACGAACCGAACTGGAGGCTTCAGCCGAGGGACTAGCAGGCCATCTCTTCGACTTTTACCGATTTGTGAAAAACTCTTCGTGGATAGGTGGGGATCAAGAATATAGGTTAGCTAATATTTCGTTCGCTAATATTTTATTTCATTCGATTAAATGCTAACAATATAGCGTGCTCAACGAAGCTCTACCATATTGGGTAAATGGCCTAGTACCTCTTGCATACACCCTACAAGATGACCGTTTGAAAGACCAAGTAAGCACCGTGGTCGATGCAATCCTCGATCGTATCCAACCGGATGGATGGATCGGGCCCGAGACAATTTCTAGTGGCCAGCGCATGATTTGGGCGCGAACTCTCGTTTTCCTCGGACTGACCAACCTTGCGGACGCGGATCCGAAATATGAAAAATCTATCGTCGATGCGATGCATCGTTTTAATGGTCTCATGTATTCTATGCTGAAGAATAATGGAACGGGAATGATTTATCATGATGGCGACAACGTCACTTCCGATGACTATGTTTGGTTCCAGGCTCGAACGGAGGATATGATTGTTAGCCTGCAGTGGCTTTTGGATTATCACCCGAGGAATCAAACCGATATCATCAAAGCTAATATTGATATGATTCATCATTATGGCTCGAAATGGGAGGGTTGGTATTCCGAGGGTAGTTATGTCAAAGAGGATCTTTATGATGTCCCAGCATCCGTGACTGATGATCAGTGGCAATTCTTGCACGGCGTCACTGTTGCTGAGAGTAAGAAATCCAGCTCATCTTTTTCTCGAAGACATAGAAGATTGCTGACTTTCTTCAGGCCTCAAGTATGCAGCTGTGCTGCGTCGTTCTACCGCCAACGATAGCCTTATAACCACTGCAAAGAATGGCGCAAGTGTTCCATTACCACAGGAATGAGATTGACTCACTAACATCATCCAGGTTGACTGGACATTCAAATATCATGGTTCAGCTTCTGGTACAATCCTTGCCGATGAACGTATAGATGGTCTCAACTCCTACTATGGTTCCGAACTATGCACCGATGTTGAAACGATCTACTCTCTTGCTTACAACTACTATGCTCTGGGCGACTCTTCCTATGCAGATAGGGCTGAAATGGCAGCCTTTAATGCCCTTCCAGCTGCCATGTCTGGAGATTGGTGGAGCCATCAGTATATGACACAGCCTAACCAGCCATACTCGAAGAATCTCTCTGCGACGCCGTTCTTCGACACCAATTCCATCAGTCAGACCTTTGGTATTGAACCGAATTATCCGTGTTGCACGGTGAATCATCCTCAGGGATATCCCAAATTCACGATGTACAGCTTCTTGAAGAATGGTGACACAGGAATTGTTCACTCTTTGCTCAGTCCTGGACGTATCCAGAGTGAGATTAAGGGTGCAAAAGTCTCGGTCGATTGCATGACAGACTATCCTTTTGACAATGTTCTATCCTATACCATCGACAGTGACATCGAGTTCCAATTATACCTCCGAGTTCCAAGCTGGGCTACTCAGGCCAAGGTAGAAGGGTCACCGGGCGATGAGGATGCCTCAAAGGATCCTGAGACAGACCTCCTCAAAGTCAACATCCCATCTGGAATCACCAAGTTTACCTACCATTTAGGAATGGCGTTGAAGACTGTTGATCGAGCCAACGATACCGTCGCCGTGTATCGTGGCCCCCTTCTCTACGCCCTGCATATTCCCTACAAAAGTATCGCTGGACCTCCTAAATTCTATGATACTCAAAAGGAGTTTCCAGCAGGGTCCTACCCCGATGATGCTCATGACTACACACTTCTCAACACCACCGAGTGGAATGTAGCCATCGATCCTTCAACATTGGCCTACCATTCTGGACCCGATGGGGCTTTACCCTCACCAACATTTGCCGATGGCAAATTGCCAATGTATATCACGGTCAAGGCATGTTTGATTGACTGGCCTCTCTTCAAGGATGCCGTACCTGGATCACCGATTCCCAAGGGAAAGAGGACCTGCCTTGGAGATACTTTTGAGACAACTCTCCGGCCGTATGGAAGTGCAAAGCTGCATATGTCTGATCTGCCGACGATTGACCTTTCTAAAAGCTAAGCGAAGGGAAACTCGAAATAGTTGATAATTTGTGAGTTCATTTAATGAGTCTCTTAAAAATATAAGGTGCCAAGTCAAGTAGAGTAAGTAGTAAGACTGAATGTAAGGATTTGTTGAACAGATCATTTGCTCCTCATCATCAAACTTCGGCCGACTTCCATTCTGCAATTCGGCATAATCATCCATGTAATTCTATATCCCTATCCCTAGGTTTTCTCGAGTTGCGATCCGTGCGAGGTGCTATCGCTCAGTGGAGTGTTTTCTTTGCACCCAGTCTGCTCGAGGAGATCATGGCAAATGTCTAACAAAGATGGTGCTTCCATATTAGAACCTGTCCATTGTAACTTGGTACGAATCTTTGCAACTGCTGCTGGCATTTCCTTCTCGAGCTCAGTGAGCATGATTTCCGTCACTATATGTGGATCCATTGGGTGATCGTGTGATCGTAGACGATCGATCTGTTTGATCCACTCCGCAATATACTGCTGGGGTGATGAAAAGGCAGCCCGTCTCGTGTTCCAGAAAGCACTGACAGCTCTGGAGAGGACATCTGGTCCTGCGTTGGAGGCAATTTTGATAAGTCGGAACATCTCATCGGCGTATTTCGGCAAAGCTCCCTTTGCTCCTTGTTTGCGGTAAAAGACGAGCACATAGTCAAGCATATCATTGCTCATTTGGCTGAAGAGCCATGACCGAATGGTTGCCGACCAGCTGTGCCACTTTTTATAGTCAGAATCGCTTATCTCCGGTCGGGGGACTGTAGTAATCAGACTGTTGAGTGAACGTTGTTTCAAGATTTCTTCGACACTTGCGGCCCAAATTGAAAAATCGCCATTTCTTTCGAGCTTGGGGATGCTGGGAAGATCGCGTTTTATATTTTCTGGTAAGTTGCGTGCTTGCGTGGTAGTAGGGTGAGAAGGCATGGTTCAAGTTTGTAGATAGACGGGATGAAGAGAAGAGAAGATGAAGAGAAGATGAAGAGAAGATGAAGAGAAGATGAAGAGAAGATGAAGAGAAGATGAAGAGAAGAGAAGATGGGGAGAAGAAGGAAGGGGGAAGAATAGAAAGAAACGGAAAGAAGTCGATGCAGAATGGAGGAAAGAACGAAAGATGACAAGAATGGCAGGTGCGATGATAGACAACACTTCATAGAAACATTCTGACCAATCAGAGAAAAGCATTCAACAAGTAGTAGACATTGTTCATATAAATACATCATATCCACATCTATAAACATAAACCCATCTCTATCTTCATCTAAACATGAATGACAGTTCCATTCTCCTTGCGAGCAAATTCAAGGAAGTCCTTGAGATCATTGTGCTTAGGCTGCCCGACCACAAAGACCGCAGGCTTACCATAAGGAGCGGCAACACGGATAGTCTGTCCACCGTGATACTTCTTACCACTCCAGACGTGAGTGAAAGTTTCAGTTCCAGGAAGGTAAACCTCAACGCTGGTACGACCGGAGTCTAAGACCGGTGCCACGTACAGGTCCGCTCCAAGGTAGAAGCTCTCGTAGCTGATGTTCTTGGCCTTGACATCGTTGGGATGGTAGATGACAGGCATACGGAGAAGAGGCCAGCCGAGCTTCTTGCTCTCGGTATCCAAGATGCGGCGACGGTAGGTGGCCAGACTACGGAACATGCGCGCATTGTATGCGTAGTAGGCATAGGTTGTCGAGTTGGTGTAGAACTGTGCGTTCAATTGAGGGACATTTCCTTCGTGCGAGCGGAAGACGGCGCTGGAAACGGCTGAGAGCTCACCCCAGCGACCCAACAGCTCGGCAGTGCGGTTGACAACAGCATCTTCGGTGAAGGTGGTAGTATATCCACCAATCTCAACGTGTCCATGAGCAAAGCCGGAAAGACCCATGTGGCCCATGACGGTGACGGAAGACTTGATGCCATCGTTTACTCCCCAGTTGGTATCCTGGTCACCAGCCCAGTACAGGTTCATGTATCGCTGAGATCCCAGGGCCGATGAACGCTGGAAGAGAATCGACTCCTTGAAGCTGGAGACAGTCTTGGTCAGAGAGTGGTGCAGCTTGGGCCAGTCACGAGGATACTGGTTGTGATAGAACATCGGATCAATGCTCTTGTTGTAGAATTGAGTGTCCGGAGTCACAGGAGTGTATTCACCAAAATCGCACATGTAGCCGGAGATGTTCGCACTGAAGACCTCGTCGATAAGGACATTACGGAACCAGTTACGAGCAGCAGGGTTGGTAAGGTCAACGATGCCAGCCTCGATACCAGGGCCACTGGACACGATGGAAGTGCTGTTGGTAGTGGAGTTCTGAATCATGTAGCCTCCCTTGGTGGCCTCCAGGAAAAGGTCTCGTCTGTAGCCATCGGGCTTGGTGCTCACGTTCGCAAGGAAAGGGTTGACGTAAGACAGAGTGCGCACATTGTGCTGATCACGAAGATCCTGCACGAACTGCTTCCAGGTTGGGTAGAGCTTTGCGTCGGACTCCCAGTTCCACCACAGACGGGAGACCTTGAGCGACATGTAGGAAACGCTTTGAGAGTGAGTTCCGGACCTATTCACGTTAGTATAGGAATATTTGGGACAGTGTCAGAGAATATTCTTACCAGTCCTGCAGCCAGACAGCAGCGATAGGACAGTCCTGTCGGAGACCCTGGTCAACAATTTTGTTGACTTTATCCTGACCACCTTGGATACCGAGAACAGCGCCTAGTCTATGTCAGCCTTGCTTCGGTCTTGCAAAAGGAAGAGTCATCGCGGTACTAACCAGTGTCAACCCAGCGAGGAAGCTCGGCCATTCTGCCAGTGTACTCAGTCAACTTGGTAATGCCATCCAGCATGTTCTCAGCTTGGATGAAATATCCATCGACAGTAAGCGCGGCGTATCGCACAGTCACGGCCTCGGACTCGGTGAAATCGAACTTAGTGTAGGCAGTGCTTTCCTCAGACAAGTGGAAGACACGGGCCTTGGAAGAGATGTATTGAGGGACAGCAGAGTAGGTTGTGAAATGATCACCACCAGCGAAGAAGCTATCCTTGTTCTGGAGCTCGGTGGTAGGTTGGTCACCACGACCAACACCCTGCTCACGAGAGAAGATTGGAACAGACTGGTTCTTCAACGAAGCAAAAGATCCCTGGCCACCCATTCCATAGAAGTCCTCGGACTTGGAGGACCGGTAGGTCAGGAATAGCTTGCTTGCAGCATCCTTGGAGGAACCGGGCTTGACATCGATATGGAAGGCAATACGGTCTGATAGCTCAGCAGGCACCCAAACCGCAAAGGAAAAGTCGACAGAGTAATCACCGCACCCCGATAGTGTTCCTTCAACTACAGCAGCCTTGTTGTTGAAGCTGCCGTTCCATGAAGATTGGCTGACACGACGAATCTGCTGATCGGTGCACTTGTCCTCATCAACATCAGTGATCTTGAAGTTACCACTTGAACCGGCGACATCGTCAACTCCAGATGAAGCACTCAGGAAGGGTTTGCCAGGAACAGTCTCCCAAATGGAGCTATTTCCTCGAGCAATCGACAAGTGATTTGAGTCCTTGTCAATGATTAAATCGAATCCATTACCAAGATTCAAAGATGCCCGCGCCGCTAGAGACGGCACAGCCGAAGCGGCAAGAGTTGCCCAAACCCAAGTCTTCGGTCCAAACATCTTGCAACGGCAGTTTTGGCTTGAAGATTATCTAACAAGTCCCCTTTCAACCCCGGGTTAATGGTTGTATTTAACCTCGCAGATACTTCGCACTACCTTCCAAAGGTCCCCCCGAAACTGCCGAGATCTCAACTGCAGACCGATCCACTATGGAGAAAACCCCGTCAACGGCGTTCACTAAGTATCTGTATGACGGACAGTCACACACGATTTGGGCAGGTCGTCTATGACGATCGTCTTCAACATTTCTTAGTTGGCTGCTTCTCCAGGCTTCTCCCCACTCCATCGGATCCACTCGGGTCGTAACGAGCACCCGCTCGGAAAATGTCCGGCTCGTCGTCTAAACGCATTGCCGCGCTCGAATCTGGTTGATGATGAGTAAAAGTCGCTGAATCAGAGGTCTTTAACCTCTGAAGAAATCGATCTATACTATATACCCACTCAGATCGAAACCCAGCCTCGTTCCGGAGTATGCGGAGGAAAGATCGAAAGGTTCGGCATCTCGCCTCCGTGCCGAAGACTGTGGGGACTCCACATTCTTGACTTGGCGGCGCAGAAATGACGCTGGAAGCACGCTATATGAAACTAAAATGGCAAAGGTTAGACCCGACAAATGATGGTCAGACTCAATCATCACGGTGAACCCAAGTCAGACGAGCATGCAACAGATATCTGACATGATCCCCTGGCGAGATGTCGACATCCCATGCTTAAATTACTCTCTTGGTAGGGGGTCACCGAATTGATGGAATACATAGATGAAGAATAAACAAAGATGACCACCAATAGTACTTTAGATGAAGTAATTACTGTACAGAGACCCGCAGCGATCGTTTTTCATTCGTTGCTCGGGCTGATCGTGGCATTGACTGTATATAGTTGAAAGGGTCTTCGGCATGACCTCGGGATATTAAGTCGTATGATTTCCACTAGCTTGACCACACAGGCTGTGCTGCCCACTTGGTTGGGGTGTCACTCATTTCAAAATCGATACTCCTCGCCCTAAGGATATCGCCATGCTTGAGAATGGGAGAGGCAATGTTCTTCCCATTGACCTTGAGGCTTTTGATGTACGGCTTGGTAGGAGCCCCGGGGGCACTGATGACAAGCACTTTCTCCGGATCACTCGTCTGCTTTCCTCCGTTCCTGGCGCCAGTCGGGAGACGAATGGACACCTTTTCGAAAAAAGGCGTGCCAACCACATACTCGTCGCTAGCCGGGTTCACAGGGTAAAAACCAAGTGCCGTAAACAAGTACCAGGCACTCATCTGGCCCAGATCTTCGTTCCCACCGAGTCCGCCACTCGTGGCATTGTAATTGGCCCACGCAATGTCACGAATGACGTCTGCGGCTCGATCAGGGTAGCCCAGCAGAGAATATAGATAGGGAACATGGTGGCTGGGCTCGTTGGTTTGGTCATTGTGGCCTCCTTGGAAGTAAGTATCCATTTTTTTGGCCATGGCTTCGGGTCCTCCAAATAACTCCGCCAATCCCTTCACATCGTGCATCACGTCAAAGGTGTATACCCAGTCGTCGCCTTCCGTCCAGCCCCAGGTGTTATTCGCCCAGCTACCATTCGCATTTCGAGCCTGCATGAATTGTGTGTCATTGTTCCAGATATGCTTGTAGTTCCCACTTCGTGCAAGCAAAGCATCAATAGTACCTTGCTCGACTCCCGCATGGCCTGCAACGACAGAACATGCGAAGTCATCAAAGGCGTAATCCAACGTACGACTTCCAGCTTCCGACCAGCCATCGTTAGACACCCATCCTTGCTTCATGTAGGCAGTCAAACCAGCGCGTGCTTCGTACGGAGTAAATGGCTCGCGATCATAATATAGAAGCTCGGTATCACGATCGGGCGGAGTAAAAGCATCTTTTTTCACGGCTTCCCATGCCTTCGAGATGTTGAAGCCGCGAAAGCCTCGTTCTAGTGCATTAGCCAATACTGCATCTGCGTTCGTCGAGATCATGATATTTGTTTCCACGATATTGGCCCACATCGGTAGCCAGCCGGACCAGTCAGAGATGCGAAGGAGAGATCGCATCATGCTGTTCACTCTTTCGGGGGCAAACAGTGTCAATATAGAGTGTTCGGCTCGATAAGTATCCCAGATTGACCATGACTGGTAGTATGAGTCGTCGCTTGTATGTACGCTATCGGTGTATCCAGAATAAAAGACGCGCGTGGAGTTGTCACCTCCAGTGAGTGGCTCTGAATAGTCATTGGGGTACTGAAGAGAATGAAAAAGACCGGTGTACCAAATTGTTCGAGGATCTTGGTCTTCATTTGTTTTGTTGACGCCTTCGATGTGCACGCGGCCGAGTTTTTCAAGCCAAACCTGTTTTACATCTTCTACCATGTCCTCAAAAGTCGCATTGGCCGGGGCCTCAATGTTCAAGTTTCTGCGTGCTTGTTCAACACTGACAAAGGAAACGCCCGTCCGGACTTCCACTCGAGTCGTGTTTTGGGGGAATTTGACGTATGCGCCGGTGAAATTTCCGGTCCTTTCCAGCTCTCCCGCGGTTTGATTACCATCTGTGACTCCTTGCGCAGTAAAAGGCTCTGAAAATTGAGAAACAAAGAAGCCTTTGAATGAAGGGGCATGGTCGGGCCCTAACAAGTAGTCTTGTCGCTCGGTATTATAGCCATATATTTCTCTGCGTTTGGGATTGATGTGTACCTCTCCGGTCCAGTTTTTGCGAGAAACTTCAACGAATACCCAGGGATCGAGCTTCTCGTAGTCGGGATTGTCTGTATGAGTCTGGAAGTCGAAACGAAGGTGACTGGCGTGGGATTTTGCAGATAAAGCCACCTAGCAAATAGCAAATCAGAACTTGAGTTCGAAGACAGATACTTCGCAAATCCTACCTGAATTGATCTGGGGTATTGCGCATCATCATCAACAGTGCTACCCTGTAGTATATCCTGCTTGACTTCCCGTTTGCGTATGCGTCCATTGCTGCCCTCCTGCACATCACTCGGTACTACGCCAGCACCACCAGGATCCGGACCATAGCCAGCAGCTTCCGCGGTGGCATTCCAATCCCGGTTCATCAATTGGGTTGCATCTAGAAGGACCTCGTAGACGTAAGGTGTACTGTGCTCGTCGTTTTTCCGAAAAGCCAATCCTCGATTCTGAAATAATGGCTGTACATCACCAAATCCTGGCATCAGGATAACTTGACCAGACTCGCCCATCCAAATCGCCGGCTGATGTGTCGCCTGAAATCCATGCATCAAGCGGTCACTTGCCCCGTAGGGGACTTGGGAGATAAAATTCTCTCTTGTCTGTGGCGTCCATCGAGTCATTCCAAATGGCGTTGAAACAGATGGTATCATGCCTCCATTTCCATTGGGAGTTGTACCATATGTGCCAATCATGGGATTGACGTATTGAAGCACGCCGGCATTTTTGTGATAGATTGGTTTGTCCTGGTCGATCGGCTGAGCTGCGACGGCCCCCAGTATGGAGAGGATGGGCAAAAGGACGACCATTGTGACGGCGCGCTCGAAGCCGATAGATTGGCGCGCTCGTCCGTTCAAGAATCGACGTGAAGATATTACTCCATGGTCTTTGACTGTAGATTAAATGTATTGTTGGGGAAGTGGAGACGAGAGAATGTTTTGCGGGGTCAGCGTTGCATTTGGGCGGAGGACGTGGCATTGCGATCGACACGCTTGAAAGGGAACGGACAATTGATGGACTTCCAGTTTTGGTCTTGTATATTATTTTCTTAGTAGTAGGATATTATCTACATTGCATATATTGTATCCCTACAATACAAATACTATTACTACACTCATTGTAACGATTTTGTTAGATTAAGAACTGGAAGATCACAAGAAGTACATAGCTGTCAACTCGGTCTCATCTACTGAAAATACATACGGCAATTAATATTTCTTGAATTGTTCAAACTGTTTCATTATAGAAGTATTATACGCTGGGGTTGTATTATTGAATAGTGATCTAATTATAACTTCTGAAATTATGAATACCTTTGTTCGAGTTGTGAGTGTTAAAAACACATGTCGAGATATATTTATCTAGAGCAACACTATCCCCCATGCATTACCGAAGAAGCGTCGTGTTACAAAAAACCCGAAGCAGGATAAGCTTGAAAAGGAGGAACTGCTTTACGCTAATAGTCTGAGTAGTGTATCAATTGCCCAGATGGTATATATACACCTACATATATTGTACCTTGGTACCTACCAAGGTACAGTCTACGACTTACCAGGTTAGTTTGTTTACTTCCGCCGTTTACATCGGGTGAGTACACGTGACTAACTCCGGATCAGCTGGCCTGACTCGAGTAAAGGTGACAAAATTGTACACTCACAATACAAATGACTTCTTCTCTAGTGATACTGAGTTTAAATGATGATTGCCACTGCTTCAAAGCTGTCGATGTCTCAACTTGTGGTATTTTGCAGCCTGTCGCAGGGCTGAAAAAGAAAAAGAAAAGAGCTAAATTTAGGCTTAAACCAGCCACACGCTATTCCAAATTGGGTATTGCCA